>Ga0208609_100018_pt1 | contig 138870 bp, 120 predicted proteins | sample SubbioR11_8A_Apr_FD_184813 | JGI IMG/M metagenome (GOLD analysis project Ga0208609, IMG submission 184813) | Serpentinite rock and fluid subsurface biosphere microbial communities from McLaughlin Reserve, California, USA - CR11_8A_Apr (SPAdes) | ecosystem: Environmental > Terrestrial > Deep...
GATCACGGATGTCCATCGATAGGGGTTTCGTCATGAAGGCTGGCCTCCATACCCAGCCTCCATCATGAATCAGAAATCTGACCAAGAGGGAATCCCCCACGATTCCCTCAAGCGCCATCCCGCTCTAAAATTCTTGTCGCCCAACCGCCTTGATACTGCCCAAAAGTCCGGCCACTGTCCCGCATCATGAAACAGACCGCTTCATTCACCTGCACTGTCTGCGGTGCCGCCTATCGCAAATGGACCGGCAAATGCGATGCCTGCGGCGGGTGGAACACTGTTGCGGAAGAGGCCCCGCTGTCGACCGGCCCCAGATCGCTGGGGGCCAAGGGCCGACCGATTGCGCTGTCCGACCTGGCGACCGAGGAAGCCGCCCCGCCCCGCGCGTCATCGGGGATCGACGAGCTGGACCGGGTGCTGGGCGGCGGCCTGGTGCCTGCCTCGGCCATCCTGGTCGGCGGCGATCCGGGGATCGGGAAGTCGACGCTTCTGCTGCAAGCTGCCGCAAGTTTCGCCCGCAAGGGCCTGAAATGCCTTTATATATCCGGCGAAGAGGCGGCCGCCCAGGTCCGGATGCGGGCGCAGCGCCTTGGCCTGACCGACGCAGCCGTCCAGCTGGGCGCCGAGACCAACCTGCGCGACATCCTGACAACGCTGGATGCCGAACGCCCGGCGCTGGCGGTCATCGATTCGATCCAGACCATGTGGCTGGACAGCATCGAGGCGGCACCGGGAAGCGTGTCGCAGGTCCGCGCCTCGGCGCATGAACTTGTGACCTTCGCCAAGCGGCGCGGCGTGGCGGTCATCCTGGTCGGCCACGTCACCAAGGACGGCCAGATCGCCGGGCCAAGGGTCGTCGAGCACATGGTCGACACCGTGCTTTACTTCGAGGGCGAGCGGGGCCACCAGTTCCGCATCCTGCGCGCGGTGAAGAACCGCTTCGGCCCGGCGGACGAGATCGGCGTCTTCGAGATGACCGGCGGCGGCCTGGCCGAAGTCCCGAACCCCTCGGCCCTGTTCCTGGCCAACCGCGACCAGCCCGCCCCAGGCTCTGCGGTCTTTTCCGGGATCGAGGGCACCCGCCCCGTCCTGACCGAGATCCAGGCCCTCGTTGCCCCCTCGACCCTTGCCAGCCCGCGCCGAACGGTCGTCGGCCTGGACAGCGGACGGGTTTCCACGATCCTGGCCGTGCTGGAGGCGCGCTGCGGCATCCCCTTCGCCGGCCTTGACGTGTTCCTGAATGTCGCCGGAGGCCTTCGGGTCAGCGAACCCGCCGCCGACCTTGCCGTCGCCGGGGCGCTTTTGTCCGCGCGCGAGGATGTGGCAATCCCGCCCGACATGGTGCTTTTCGGAGAGATCAGCCTTTCCGGGGCCTTGCGTCCGGTGGGCCAAACGGAAAACAGGTTGAAAGAAGCCTCGAAACTTGGTTTCTCACAGGCGACTGTGCCCTCCCATTCGAAGATCGAGGGGGCCACAGGTCTGACGGTCCGGCAGATGCCCGACCTGACGGCGTTCGTGGGCGAAATGTTCGGGGCGGGATAAGCCCTTGCAAAGAATGGGAACGGGGACGTAAACGATGGAAAATCTGACCGCAGTCGATGGTGGTGCGGCGCTTATCATCATCATTTCGGCCATTCTCGCCTTTTCGCGCGGGCTGGTCCGCGAGCTGATGGCGATCCTCGGCTGGATCGGGGCCGCCATCGCCGCCTTCTACTTCGCCCCCGGCGTGCAGCCCCTGGTCAAGGAGCTGCCCGTGGTCGGCGAGTTCCTGTCCGACAGCTGCGAGCTTTCCGTGGTCGCGGCCTTTGCCGGCGTCTTCGTGATCGGCCTGATCGTCGCCGCCCTTTTCACCCCGCTCTTCGCCGGAGCCGTCCAACGCTCCGCGCTTGGCGGCATCGACCAGGCGCTTGGCTTTCTGTTCGGTGCGGCACGCGGCATCCTGCTGATCGCCATCGCCTTCATCGTCTATGACCGCGTGCTTGCGGGCCAGCAGATCGCGATGATCGACAACTCGCGCACCGCGCTGGTCTTCGCCAATTTCCAGGCCCAGATCGACCAGAGCATCCCCACGGACGCACCGGGCTGGATCGTCGACCGCTACAACGAGCTGACCAATGTCTGCGCCCCGGGCGGTGCCCCGGTGATCGATGCGGCCCCCGCCACCGAAGCCCCCGCGCCTCAGGCTCCTGCAACCAATCCGTGATGCGGCAGGGCGTTTCGGGGCGTGACAGCCCCGAACCGCTGCCTTAAACAGCGGGCCTAAGCCTAAGGTAGGATTCGGACGCATGGCCCCTTTCCGCTCACACCCCTTCGATGACGACAAGCTGAAGGAGGAATGCGGGATTTTCGGTGTGGTCGGCGTGGCAGACGCGTCGAACTTCGTGGCGCTTGGCCTGCACGCGCTGCAGCACCGGGGGCAAGAGGCGGGCGGGATCGTCAGCTACCATCCCGACCACGGCTTCAACTCGGCCCGCCGCTTCGGTTACGTCCGCGACAACTTCACCAAGGCCGACGTGATGGACACGCTGCCGGGGTCGCTGGCGATCGGGCACGTCCGCTATTCCACCGCCGGGTCCAAGGGGGCCACCGCGATCCGCGACGTGCAGCCCTTTTTCGGCGAATTCTCGATGGGCGGCTGCGCCATCGCGCACAACGGCAACCTGACCAATGCCGCCGCCCTCCGGCGTGAGCTGATCGAGCGCGGGTCGATCTTCCAGTCCTCCTCCGACAGCGAGTGCATCATCCATCTGATGGCGCGGTCGATCCAGAAGACGCTGGCCGAACGCATCAAGGACGCGCTTCGCCGGGTGGAGGGCGCGTTCAGTGTCGTCGCGATGACCCGCACCAAGCTGATCGGCGTGCGCGACCCGCTGGGCGTGCGTCCGCTGGTCCTGGGCCGGATCGGCGACCACGGCTGGGCGCTGTCGTCGGAAACCTGCGCGCTTGACATCATCGGCGCCGATTTCGTGCGCGAGATCGAACCCGGCGAAATGGTGGTGATCGAGGGCAACAAGGTCGAATCGACCCGCCCCTTCGCCCCCGCAAAGTCGCGGTTCTGCATCTTCGAGAACGTCTATTTCAGCCGCCCCGACAGCATCATCGGCGGCCGCTCGGTCTATGAGACCCGCCGCCAGATCGGCGTCGAACTGGCGATCGAAGCCCCGGTCGATGCCGATCTGGTCTGTCCGGTTCCAGACAGCGGCACGCCCGCCGCCATCGGCTACAGCCAGCAATCCGGCATTCCCTACGCGATGGGGATCATCCGCAACCAGTACATGGGCCGCACCTTCATCGAACCCACCGACCACATCCGCAACATGGGCGTGCGGCTGAAGCTGAACGTCAACCGGGCGCTCATCAAGGGCAAGCGGGTGATCCTGGTGGACGACTCGGTCGTGCGCGGCACCACCAGCCGCAAGATCAAGGACATGATCCTCGAGGCCGGTGCCGCCGAGGTCCACTTCCGCATCGCCTCGCCCCCCACCGCCTGGCCCTGCTTTTACGGTGTCGACACGCCGGAACGCTCCAAGCTCCTCGCCGCGACGATGAGCGAAGACGAGATGCGCGACTGGATCGGGGTCGATTCCCTGAAGTTCGTCTCGCTCGACGGCCTTTACCGAGCGGCAGGCGAGGCCGCTGGCCGCGACATGGCCGCCCCGCAGTTCTGCGACGCCTGCTTCTCGGGCGACTACCCGGTGGCCCCCTCGGACAAGATCGAGGAAGGCTTCCAGATGAAGGCGGCGGAATAGGTCTTGGCGCTGGCCCCCGACTGGCCCCTGACCGGCGCCGGCAAGGAATTCGCGACACCGATGTCCGCGGCGGCAAGGCGGTCGCGGGCGTGCCAACGGTCGGCGGCTTTCGCCCCAAAGACCTGGCGCCATGCCTTCTGTGCCGGAACGGCGGCACGGTGACCCAAGGTCAAGAAAGGCAGCCACCGGACCGCTGCCACCTGCACGGCCGCTTGGTGCTGCCGGTCCGGGGCACCGCCGCGTCCGTCGGCTGCGACCTGACCCCTTGCCCTTTCATCCTTGGACAAATATCCCCGCCAGAGGCTCTGCCGCCGGCCAGAAGGACCACGCCATGACCCAGAAGATCGCCCCCAGAGTTGCCCTTGTCACCGGTGCCTCGCGCGGGCTTGGTTTCGCCATCGCGGAACAACTGGCTCTGCGAGGCTGGCACCTGGTCGCCGTCGCCCGCACTGTGGGCGGGCTGGAAGAGCTGGACGACCGGGTGAAGCAGGCTGGCCTGCCGGGGGCGGGCGGCCTGACGCTGGCGCCGATGGACGTCACCAGTGACGATGCGATGCGGCACCTTTGCCGCAGCATCCACGATCGCTGGGGTGGCCTTGGCCTCTGGGTCCATGCGGCGATCCACGCGGCCCCCTTGGCGCCTGCGGGCCACATCGACCAGAAGGACTGGGAAAAGTCGCTTGCCACCAACACCCGCGCCACCGGGATGCTGATCCCGATGGTCGAGCCGCTGCTCCGCGCCCATGCGGGCACTGCCCTTTTCCTCGACGACCCCCGCGCCGGTCAGCCCTTCTTCGGCTCTTACGGGGCAACGAAGGCGGCCCAGATGGCGCTGGCCCGCAGTTGGCAGGCCGAGACCGCCAGGCACGGCCCCCGCGTCCTCATCGCAGAACCGGCGGGCCTGCCCACCGCAACCCGCGCCCGCTTCTTCCCCGGCGAGGACCGGACGAAACTGGCCGACATCCAGACCGAAGCGGCGAGACTACTCGACAGCCTCTGACCATCCCGTCAGTGCGGCGTTGATCGCTGACCACAACACCTCCACCGGCTCCACGCCCACCGACAGCCGGATGAACCCGTCCGCCACCGCATCTCCCCACCGCGCCCGGCGTTCCGCTGCGGAGTGGACCCCGCCGAAGCTGGTGGCCTGTTCGATCAGCGGGCAGCGGGACAGGAAGGCCTCTGCCGCCGCCTCTCCGGCCAGTTCGAACCCGATCAGGAACCCGCCGTTGGTCATCTGCGCTCCGACTGACCGATGCGAGGCATCGCCCGGCAGGCCCGGATAGCGCACCCCCCGCACCGACGGATGCGCGGCCAGCCGTTCCGCGATCACCGCAGCCGAGGCGCACATCCGGGTCAGGCGCACCTCCAGCGTCTCCAGCCCGCGGTGGACCAGGTAAGCCTCGAACGGCCCCGGCACCGACCCCGACTGCCGCCGCCAGTCGCGGATGCGGGCCATCAGGTTCGCATCCCGCCCCGCGACATGGCCGAACAGCGCGTCGGAGTGGCCCGCCGGGGCCTTGGTGTCGGCGGCGACCACCAGGTCGGCCCCAAGGTCCAGCGGGCGCTGCAGAAGCGGGGTCATCGTGGTGTTGTCGGCGACAAGGAGCGCCCCGGCGGCATGGGCCTTCCGCGCCAGCGCCGCGATGTCGACGGTATCGAGACCGGGGTTCGACGGCGTCTCGATGTAGATCACCTGAAAGCCGGAGAAGTCCTCATCGGCCATCGCCAGCGTCGGGACCTGCACCACCTCGACCCCGTAGACCTGCAGGACATCGCGGCCAAGCAGACGGGTCACGTAGTATCCGTCCGAGGGGATCATCACCTTGGCGCCCGCCCTGAGGCAGCAGACCAGCGCCGCCGTGATCGCGGCCATGCCCGAGGGGAACGACACCACCTCGGCCGCCTCAAGGATCGCAAGCTGCGCCTCGACCGCGTCCCAGGTCGGCTGACCGGAGCGGCCATAATAATGCGCCGCCCCCTGCGACTGCGGCAGGTGGAAGGTCGTGGCGACCGAGATCGGCGGGACGACCGGCTCGCCAAGGGCAAGGCCGGCCTTTCGGTGATGCAACAGGCGGGCGATGCGGGCGTCGGTGTCGGCGGTCATGGCGGCTCCTGAGGCGTCACGGTGGACAAAAGCTGGACCCGCTGCGAAATCAATGACTTGGCCGTGGGCGTTTGCCGAAACCTAACGGGTTGCCCAGGCCCCCTCAAGCCGTCATTCCAATCGCGCCGGAAAGCCCTCGGCGCGCAGGTCGGTGTCCAGAAGGTCCTCCAGCAACTTCGCGATCATCGGCGACTGCGCTTCGCCGCCATAGGCAGCCTTGGCGGCGATGTAGGTCTGGTTCGTCATGCTGGCGAGGTCCAAGGGCACGCCGAATTCCTTGCCGAAACCCAATGCAAAGCCCAGGTCCTTCAGCGCCAGGTCGATGTTGAAGGCGACGTCGTAGCTGCCGTTCAAGATCAGCGCGCCCTCGGTCTCATGCACGAAACTGTTTCCAGAACTGGCAGCAATCGCGTGCCAGGCCTGCCCCAGGTCCAGCCCGCCACGTTTCGCCAGCATCAGGGCCTCGGATGTGGCCTTCAGGTGGATGAAGGCCAGCATGTTGGTGATCACCTTGATGATCGAGGACGACCCCAGCGGCCCCATGTGGAAGATCCGGTCGCCCATCGCCTGCATCGCCTTGTGGTGCAGATCGTAAAGGTCCCGGTCCCCACCCGCCAGCATGGTGATCTTGCCCTGATGGGCCAGATGCACCCCGCCGGTCACTGGCAGCTCCATCATCCGCACGCCAGCCTCTGCGGCAACCGAGGCCAGCGTCAGCACCTCGTCGCGCCCAAGCGTCGACATCTCGACCCAGCTCGCCCCGGCGCGAAGATGCGGCAGGATGTTGCGAAGAACCCGCTCGGACACCGCCGGGGACGGCAGGCAGGTGATGACGTGATCGACCGACGCTGCCAATTCCTCGGCACTCGAGGCCAGCACCGCGCCTTGCGCCACCAGCGGCGCGGCCAGCTTGGCGTTCAGGTCGTAGACGGTGACCTTGAAGCCGTGCTTCACCAGACAGCCGGCACAGGCCGCGCCAAGGTTGCCAAGGCCGATGTACCCGTAGTGCATTTGTCCCTCTTTCCGGTGGCTTGGCGGGCCTACTTGAAGTAGATGTTGTACCGCTTGCGGATGGCCGCGTCGATGTCCGGGTCCACTCGGCACCCGGCCTTGGCCAGGATCGCGTTCTTCCGGGCAATGGCGGTGTCCAAGAGCAGGGGCTTGCCCGCCTCGTTCCATTCCTTGGGCGACATGCGGTTGCCGACGTTCGGGTAGATGTATTCGGTCTGCATCAGTTTCAGCGTCTGGTCCGAGCCGAGGTAGTGGCCCGGGCCGCCCAGGCAGACCTCCTTCATCGCGTCGAGGCTGGTTGAATCGGGGGTCACGTCGATGCCGCGCACCAGCCGCATGGTCTGGCCCAAAAGGTCGTCGCCCAGGACCAGACTTTCAAGACAGAAGCCCAGCAGGCTGGCATGCATCCCGACCGCCTCGTAGCACATGTTCAGCCCCGCAAGCCCGGCCAGCGCATTGGTGATCCCCTGCTCCCAGCCCGCCTGCATGTCGGGCAGCTTCGAATCGCTGATCCCCGAGGCCGCCCCGCCCGGCAGGTCGTAGAACCGGTGCATCTGGGCGCAACCGGCGGTCAGCAGCGCCTGTTCCGCGCTGCCGCCCGACATCGCCCCCGTTCTCAGATCGGAAACAAACGGCCAGGTCCCGAAGATCGCCGGCGCGCCGGGCTTGATCGCGTTGACATAGACCACGCCCGCCAGACATTCGGCGACCGCCTGCACGATGGTCAGCGCGATCGGCGCGGGCGAAGTGGCCCCGGCCTGCCCGGCCGACAGCAGCAGCATCGGCATGCCGCGCCGGATGCAATCTTCCATCGTGATGCAGCTTTCCTCGGCGAACTTCATCGGGGGCACGACGAAGCAGTTGGAATTGCTGACGAAGGGGCGTTCGAGCCACTTCGCTTCGCCGCCTGCGACCATGTGGATCAGGTCGAAACAGTCAGCCACATGGCTGGGGTCGGAGAAGGACGTGCCGACATGTTTCACCGTCCCGGCCAGGCTGCCGTACAGGGTGTTGAGGTCCATCTCCCGGTTGTCGACGACGTCGCGGCAGACCATCGTGCGCTGGTAGAAGTGGATGTTGTCCAGGTTGTCGACCAGGCGGGCGGCGTCATACAGGTCCTGCGCGGTGCTTTCGCGGTAGTCCAGCGTGACCGGATCGACGATGTGCACCGCCGCCCCCGCGGTGCCGTAGTGGACGTTGGTGCCGCTGAGATGCAGGTCGTACCTGGGGTCGCGGGCGTGCAGCGTGATGTTGCGGGCGGCGATGGCCAGCATGTCCTCGACCAGCGCGCGGGGAAAGCGGATGCGGCCATCGTCGCCAAGGATCGCACCGGCTTCGGTCAGCAGCCTGACGCCCGAGGGCGGGGCCTGGGAAAGGCCGATCTGTTCCAGCGCGTCCAGGGCTGCGGCGTGGATCTGGCTGACCCCGGCCTCGGTCAGGGGCTTGTACTGGCCGCCGGGCAGGCCGGGGCGGACGGGCCGCATGTCATCGGTCAGCGGGGCGGCGCGCAGGGCCACGCGGGCCTGGCGTCCGCCGCTGCGGCGGTTGCGGACGGGCTCGCAAGTCTCGCCGGGATGGCTGAGGTCATCGGTCATGTGGCTGATCCCTTGCGGTGAAATGCGGCGATTTCGTCGCCTCTGGCCGGGTGGCGCGCCGAATGTGTCATGCGCGGACCCGTGCGCTGGCGGGGTCGTGCATCGGGGCAAGCGCGGCGATGGCGGCATGGCGCTGACCGGCAACCTCGATCTCGTAGGTCGAGCCGAGGATGTCGGCGTCGGTCTGCCCCCTGGCGGGAACATAGCCCAGGCCGATGGCACCGCCCAGGAAGTGGCCATAGTTGCCGGACGTCACCGGCCCCACGATTTTCCCATCCCGAACAATGGCTTCGTTGTGAAAGAGCAGCGGTTCGGGGTCCTTGAGGCGGAACTGGACCAGCCTGCGGGCAAGCCCCTGGTCTTCGCGGCGCAGCACGGCGTCCCGCCCCAGGAAGGCCGGTTTCTTCCGGCTGACCGTGAAGCCAAGGCCCGCCTCCAGGACGTGATCCTCATCGGTGATGTCGTGGCCCCAGTGGCGGTAGGCCTTCTCGATCCGGCAGCTGTCAAGGGCATGCAGGCCGCAGAGCTTCAGGTCGGGTGCGGCCGCCAGCAGCGCCTCGAAGACATGGGCGGTCTGGTCGGTCGGTATATACAACTCCCAGCCAAGTTCGCCGACATAGGTGACCCGATGCGCGCGGGCAAGGCCCATGCCGATCTCGATTTCCCGCATGGTACCAAAGGGATGCACGGCATTGCTGAAGTCGTTGGGCGAGACCTTCGCCAGAACCTCGCGCGATTGCGGCCCCATCAGGCAGAGCACGCTTTCCGCAGCGGTGACATCGGTGATGACGGCGAAATCCTCGCCGACATGGGCGCGCATCCAGGCGAGGTTGCGCTGCAGCACTGCCCCCGGAACCACCGCCAGATAGGCGGTCTCGGACAGGCGGGTCACGGTAAGATCGGCCTCTATCCCCCCGCGTTCATTGAGGAACATCGTATAGACGATGCGGCCCGGCGCCACATCCATCTGCGCCGAGGCGATGCGGTTCAGAAAGGCGCAGGCGTCGCGCCCCTCGACCCGGATCTTGCCGAAGCTGGTCATGTCGAACAGACCCGCCGCCTGCCGCACCGCCATGTGTTCGGCGCGCTGGTTGTCGAACCAGTTCTGCCGCCGCCAGGAATAGCGATACGCGCGCTCCTGCCCCTCGGTCGCGAACCAGTTGGCGCGTTCCCAGCCCGCGACCTCGCCGAAGACCGCGCCACGGGCCTGCAGCTGTTCGTGGATCGGCGAGCGGCGGACGCCCCTTGCGGTGGCCATCTGGCGGTAGGGGAAGTGGTCGGCATAAAGCAGGCCCAGCGTCTCGCTCACCCGCTCTTGCAGGTAGCGGCGGTTCTTCTGGAACGGCTGGGCGCGGCGGATGTCCACCTCCCACAGATCGAAGGGCGGCTCGCCTTCCGTGATCCAATGCGCCAGCGCCTGCCCGGCCCCACCCGACGACACGATGCCGATGGAATTGTACCCGGCCGCGATCCAGTAGCCCTGCACCTCGGGCGCCTCGCCCAGGTAATAACGGTCGTCGGGGGTAAAGCTTTCCGGCCCGTTGAAGAAGGTGTGGATGCCCGCCGTCTGGAACAGCGGCATCCGGTTGGTGGCGGCTTCGAGGATCGGGGCGAAGTGGTCCCAATCCTCGGGCAGGGTGTCGAACTCGAAGTCGGGGCGGATGCCGGCCATGCCCCAGGGCTTGGCCTTCGGCTCGAAAGCGCCCAGCATCATCTTGCCGGCGTCCTGCTTGTAATAGGCACATTCGTCCGGCACCCGCAGGACGGGCAGATCGCCAAGTCCGGCAACGGGTTCGGTGACCAGGTAGAAATGCTCGCAGGCATGCAGGGGCAGCGTGACACCGTTCTGCGCCGCCAGGTCGCGGCCCCACATGCCGCCGCAGTTGACGACGACATCGGCCGCGATATGCCCCGGGCCTTCGGCGGTTTCGTAGTCCACGCCCGTGACACGGCCCGCCTTGGTCGTGACCCTGGTGACAAGCGCGCCTTCGAAGATCTTCGCGCCCCGCATCCGCGCGCCCTTGGCCAGCGCCATCGCGATATTGGCCGGGTCGCATTGGCCGTCCAGCGGCAGCGCCACCGCCCCCACCACGCCGTCGATGTTCAGATGCGGATAGCGCGCCTTCACCTCGCCCGGCGAAATCTCGTGAACCTCGACATCGAAGATCCGCGCCACCGTGGCCTGGCGCAAGAGCTCCTCATGCCGCTCTGCCGTCAGCGCCACCGAGATCGAGCCGACCTGCTTCATCCCCGTGGCAACCCCGGTTTCCGCTTCCAGCCCGCGATAGAGATCGGCCGAATACTTCGCCAGCCGCGTCATGTTGGCACTGCCGCGCAGCTGCCCGATCAGCCCCGCCGCATGCCAGGTCGTGCCCGAGGTCAGCTTCCTGCGCTCCAGCAGCACCACATCGGTCCAGCCGGCGCGGGCCAGGTGATAGGCCACCGAACAGCCCGAGACCCCGCCCCCGATCACCACCGCCCGCGCCTTGTCTGGTATGCCCGCCATCTCAACCTTCCCCAAAAGTCTTCGAAGACTTCTGCAAAATCCTTCGAAGGATTTTGGTTACGCCCTGATCCGTTCGTTCTTCGCATCCCAGGCCGGCGCGTCGGGCAGCACCACCGCCTTCACCCGGTCGCCGAAGATTTCCACCTCCACCTCGGTTCCCGCCACCGCCAGGTCGGCCCGCAGCATGCCCAGCGCCATGGAATGCCCAACCCGGTAGCCCCAGGCGCCCGAGGTCGTCTCGCCCACCACCTGGCCATGATGCCACAGCGTCGACATGTAGGGCGCGTCACACTCCCCGGCCTCGACCTTCAGCGACACGAAACGCTTCTTCACCCCGCGCTGCTTCTCCGCTGCCAAGGCCGCCTTGCCGGGGAACTCATGGGTCCAGTCGATGAACCGCTCCAGCCCGCCTTCCAGCAGCGAATAGTCGGTGGAGAGGTCACCCTTCCAGGCCCGATAGCCCTTTTCGATCCGCAGGCTGTTCAAGGCCTTCATGCCAAAGGGCTTCGCCCCCCGGGCCAGCAGGGCGTCATAGATCGCCAGCGCGTCGTCCCGGTCACAGTGGATTTCCCAGCCCATTTCCCCTGCAAAGGACACCCGCACCAGCGCCACATCCCTGCCCGCCACCTTGGCGGTGAACTGGACCGAAAGCCAGGGCAGCGTCAGGTCCGCCTCTGCGATCCCGGCCAAGAGGTCCCGCGCCTTGGGGCCGGTCACGATGAAGCAGTGGATGCGGTCCGACCAGTCCTCCAGCACCAGCCCCTCGGGCAGGCCCTTGCGCAGGATGTCGGCGTCATGGGCCTGCGCGACGGCGGCGGTGATCACGCCCACATCGTCGTCGCCGGCCGGAATGCAGGTCATCTCGGTGACGATCCGGCCCCGGTCATCGGCGAAGTAGATCAGCCCGATGCGCCCCGGCTGCGGCAGCTTCGAGGCCGTCAGGCTGGCCAGATGCGCCCGCGCGCCCGGCCCCACCAGGCGCAGCCGCGTGAACCCCGGCAGGTCCAGGACGCCGACCCCGTCGCGCACGGCCTCGCACTCGGCGCGGATGCGCGGCTCCCAGGGGCCGGCGCGCCCCCAGGTCTGGGTCGCCTGCCAACCGGTGTCGTCGCCGGGGGCTGCGAACCACTCGGCCCGCTCCCAGCCGTTGTAGGGCGCGAACTGGGCGCCCAGCGCCTTCAGCCGGTCATGCAGCGGCGATAGCCGCCGGTCCGCCCCGGCAGGCCAGCGCGCCAGCGGGAAATGCATCCCGTATTCGTGGCCGTAGACTTCCTTGCCCTTGGCGATCAGGTAATCCTGGTCCTCCCAGCCGGTAAAGCGGCGCGGATCGCAGGACCACATGTCCCATTCACTGCCGCCCTCGGTCACCCATTCCGCCAGCACCTTGCCCGCGCCGCCGGCCTGGCAGATGCCGAAGGTGAAGACGCAGGCCTCGAAGGCATTCGGCACGCCGGGCATCGGGCCGATCAGCGGGTTGCCGTCGGGCGTGTAGGGGATGGGTCCGTTGATCACCTTGGTCAGGTTCGCCTTGGCCAGAAGCGGCACCCGGGCCATCGCATCGTTGATGTGCCATTCCAGCCGGTCCAGGTCGTCGGGGAACAGCTGAAAGCTGAAATCCTCGGGCATCGGGTCGTCGGGCGTGGCCCAATGCGCGCGGCAGGGGTTTTCATAGGGGCCCAGGTTGAAGCCCATCTTCTCTTGCCGCAGGTAGTAGCTGCTGTCGACGTCGCGCAGCAGGGGCAGCTTGTGGCCGACCTCTTTGGTCCAGGCCTCCAGCTCCGGGATGGTGTCGAACAGCAGGTACTGGTGGCTCATCACCATCATCGGCACCCGCCGGCCGAACATCGCTCCCACCTGCGCCGCGTAGTAGCCGGCCGCGTTCACCACATATTCGGCCCGGACCTCGCCCTTCGGCGTCGACAGAACCCACTCCGCCCCGGTCCAGCGCGCCGCCGTCACCGGGCAGAACCGTTCCACCCGCGCGCCAAGCTTGCGCGCCCCGGTCGCCAGCGCCTGCGTCAGCTGTGCCGGGTCGATGTCTCCGTCATAGGGGTCGTACAGCGCGCCGCTCAGATCATGCGCTTCCAGGAACGGATAGCGCGCGGCGATCTCGTCCGGCGCCAGGACCGTCAGGTCCATTCCCTGATACCGGCCCATCCCGACGACGCGCTTGAACTCCTGCAGCCGCTCCTTCGAATGGCCCAGCCGGACGCTGCCCGTCACGTGGTAGTTCATCGGATAGCCGACCGCCTCGCCCAGGCCCCGGTAAAGGCTGGCCGAATAGCGCTGCATGTTCATGATCGACCAGCTGGAGGAAAACGTCGGCACGTTCCCCGCCGCATGCCAGGTCGACCCCGCGGTCAGCTCGTTCTTCTCCAGCAGCAGCGCATCGGTCCACCCCGCCTTGGCCAGATGATACAGCGCCGAGGCCCCGACCGCCCCGCCACCGATGATCACCACCCGCGCCTGCGCAAATTCCGCCATGTCCGCCCCCCTGCACCACCCCCACTATCCGCCGCCACGCGCCCGCTTTCAATTCGGCGAGCACCGGGCTATTGATCGACGAACCCGATCACGACCCATTTTCTGTCTGAAAATATCCTCTGGGGGTCCGGGGGGCGAAGCGCCCCCGGGCTTGCCACCAAGCGCAGCGGCCCAAGATGCAGATCGACCTCCTCGACACCTTCCTCGACCTGGCCGAGACCCGCAGCTTTCACCGCACGGCGGACCGGCTGCGCATCACCCAGTCCACCGTCTCGGCCCGCGTGACGGCGCTGGAGCAGGCGGTGGGCAGCCGCCTCTTCGACCGCTCCCGCGCCGGGACCGACCTTACCCCCGAGGGCAAGCGGTTCGAGCCGCATGCCCGCGCGTTGCGCCACGAATGGAACGAGGCCAAGCGCCGCATCCAGATCCCGCAGGGGGCGGCACAGCTCTTGCGGCTTGGCATCCAGAACGACCTTGCCGCGGTCTATCTGGGCGACTGGGTGGCCGAGTTCCGCATGGCGCTGCCCGAAACCGCCTTCTACATCGAGCCGGACTACTCCAACCAGATGTGTGCCGACCTTCTGACCGGCATCCTTGACTTCGCGGTGATGTTCTCGCCCAAACCCCACCCCGACCTGCATTTCGACAGCGTCGGCGACGTGACCTACCGGATGATCTCCACCGACGCGGCCTGCCTGGCCGAGGTCAGCCCCAGCCGCTTCGTTTTCGCCCATTTCTCGCCGGCGTTCGAGGAGATGCACCGCCAGCTGACCCCCGACCTTGCCACCTCTCCGGTCTCGGTCGGCCAGTCCGGGTCGGTCGTGTCGCTGCTGAACGCGATGGGCGGGTCGGGCTACGTGCTGGAAAAGACCGCCGAGGACCTGATCGCGGCGGGCCGCTTCCTGGCCGTCGCGGACGCGCCGCCGCTGCGCCAACCCGTGTTCGCCGCGCTCCACATCCGGCACCGGACGCTGCCGCTGCACCGCAAGCTGACACAGCTGGTCGCCCGGCATTTCCGCGCGCCCCGGTAGGGTGGGCGATACCGCCCACCCTACGGTTCAGAACACCATCTGCACCCGATGACCCGGCGCGTGGGCAAGGCGCACCCAGGTCACCGGCCCTCCGGTCCCGTGGGTCGTCCGTTCGGCCACGAGCAAGGGCGTCCCGGCCGGGATGCCCATCACCTCTGCCTCGCGGGTCGAGGCCGCTTCGGCAGTGAACGCAATGTCGCCCGAGACAAGGCTGACCTGCGTCACCAGCCATTCGTTCGCACTGACCGCCGAGAACGCCGGACCAGGTGAGGCGATGACCCCGGGGTTCAGCCAGCGCGTCTCCAGCACGTAAGGCCGCCCCCCGGCGAGGTGCAGCGTCTCGAGGTAGCGCATCGACGCGCCCTCCGGCAGGCCAAGCCGCGCGGTGACCGGAACCGGCGCCGGGGCAAGCCGGTCGGCAAGAAGCTTGAAGTCATAGGCCAGCCCGCGCCCAAGAACATCCAGCCGGATCACCGGGATCTCCAGCCGCGCCCGCCGCACCGGCAGTTCCGCCACCCGCGTCCCGGCCCGCTTCTTGCGCTGGATCACCCCGGCCTCGGCCAGCGCGGTCAGCGCCCGGTTGACCGTCGCGCGCGCCACGCCGAATTCTTCGGCCAGGGCCTCCTCGCCGGGGATCAGCGCGCCGGGGGGCCAGTCACGCGCGCGGATCCGGCGCAGGACCTCGGCCCGGATCTCCTCCCAGCCGGTCATGGCGCGTCCCGCAGCCGGCGCATCGTGGCGCGAAAGCGGGTCTCCACCGCCTCGCGCGCGATGTGACGGCCGCCCTGCACGATGTGCCGCCCGGCGGACCAGAGCTCGGCCACCAGCCCGTCCCGGCCCGCGAAGGTGAAGGCGTCAAGCAGTTGGTCGCCCCCCAGCCCGTCAAGCCGCAGGTCGCTGGTGTCCAGCGCCACAAGATCGGCCCACTGGCCCACCTCGATGCGGCCCGTCCCCCGCCCCGCCGCCAAAGCGCCACCCTTCGCCGCCTCCTCCCACAAGCGCCGCCCCGTGGACCGGCGATCCGCGATGACGGCCCGCGCCTGCAAGGCAAGGCGCTGGGAATATTCCAGTAGCCGCAGCTCCTCGGCCAGCGAGATGCGCAGGTTGCTGTCCGTCCCCACCCCGAAAGCCCCGCCCGCCGCCAGCCATCCCGGCGCGTCGAACACCCCGTCGCCAAGGTTGGCCTCGGTGATCGGGCAAAGCCCCGCGACCGCTCCGCTTTGCGCCAGGGCTGCCGTCTCGGCCGGCACCATCTGCGTCGCGTGGATCAGGCACCAGCGGGCGTCGAGCGGCAGGTTCGCCACGGCCCATTCGACCGGCCGCACCCCCCAGGCCGCCTGCACTTCGGTCACTTCGGCAACCTGTTCGGCGAGGTGAAGATGCACCGGCCCGCCGGTCATCCCGGCCACCCGGCCCAGCGTCTCCCGGCTGACCGCCCGCAGCGAATGGGGCGCCACGCCCAGCACCGCGTCAGGCAGCGCGGCAAGCGCGCGCCCTGCCCCCTCCAGCACCCGGTCGAAGACCCCGGGCGCGCAGCCGAACCGCAACTGCCCGCCCGCCAGCGCCCGGCCGTCCACCCCGCCCTGTTCGTAGATCACCGGCAGAAGCGTCAGGCCCAGGCCCGTCGCTTGCGCCGCCGCCGTGATGCGGCCCGACATCTCGGCCGGGTCGGCATAGGTGCCGCCGCCGACCGGGTGATGCAGATAGTGAAACTCGCAGAGGGCGGCGAAGCCCGCCTCGGCCATCTCGACCATCGCCTGGGCCGCGATGGCCTGCACGTCCTCGGGGCCCAGCCGCTCGAGAAAGCGGTACATCAGCGCGCGCCAGGTCCAGAAGCTGTCCTGCCCGGCCGTGCGCGCCTCGGTCAGCCCGGCCATCGCGCGCTGGAAGCTGTGGGAGTGCAGGTTCACCGGCGCGGGAAGCAGGACGCCATATCCATGCCCCGCGACCCCCGCCGTCACCCCCGCCGTCACCTCGGCGATCCGGCCATTCTCCACCCGCAGACGGACGTCCTTGGCCCAGCCATCGGGCAAGAGAGCGGTGGCGGCGTACAGGATCATGGCGACTCACTTGACTCGGGTTTATGTCTAGACATATTAGCCATTACATCAGCCATAAGGCAAGCCGATGCTCCTGACCCATGCCACAGTTGCGACGATGACGTCCAAAGCCGGATCGGGCGGCTACGGCCTGATCCCCGACGCCGCCGTGGCGCTGGAGGGCGACCGGATCATCTGGGCCGGGCCGATGGCCGAGCTGCCCGCCGCCTGCCGCGCCTTGCCCGAGACCGACGCGCAAGGACGGCTGGTGACCCCGGGCCTGATCGACTGCCACACCCACGCGGTTTTCGCGGGACACCGGGCGGTGGAGTTCGAGCTGCGCCTCAAGGGGGCAAGCTATGCAGAAATCGCCCGCGCCGGGGGCGGCATCCTGGCGACCGTCTCGGCCACCCGCGCCGCGTCCGAAGCCGACCTGCTGGCCCTCGCCCTGCCGCGTGTGGACCAGCTGATCGCCAGTGGCGCCACCACCATCGAGGTGAAATCCGGCTATGGCCTGACCGTCGAGGACGAGGTGAAGCTGCTGCGCGCCGCGCGCGGGATCGCCCGGCACCGCCCGGTGACGGTCCGCACCACGCAGCTTGCGGCCCATGCCATCCCGCCCGAATACAAAGGCCGCGCAACGGCTTATATCGCGGAAGTGGCCCTGCCCTCGCTGCGCGCCGCCCATGCCGAGGGGCTGGTTGATGCCGTGGACGCCTTCTGCGAAACCATCGCCTTTTCGGTCGACGACCTGGCACCCCTGTTTGCCGAGGCCCGCGCGCTTGGCCTGCCGGTGAAACTGCACGCAGAGCAGCTGTCCGACCAGGGCGGCGCGGCCTTTGCGGCCCGGCACGGGGCGCTGTCGGCGGACCATCTGGAGTATCTCTCGCCCGAGGGCATCGCCGCGCTGGCCCGGGCCGGAACCGTGGCGGTGATCCTGCCCGGCGCCTTCTACACCCTGCGCGAGACCCGGGTGCCGCCCATCGCGGCGCTGCGCGACGCCCGAGTGCCGATGGCGGTGGCCACCGACCTCAACCCCGGATCGTCGCCGCTGGCCTCGCTGACGCTGGCGATGAACATGGCCTGCACCCTCTTTCGCCTGACACCGGAGGAGGCGCTGCTGGGCACCACCGCCCATGCCGCCCGGGCGCTTGGACTGACCGACCGCGGCCGCATCGCGCCGGGTCTGCGCGCCGACCTTTGCATCTGGGACGCCGACCACCCGGCGGAACTGGCCTACCGCATCGGGGCCACCCCGCTTCATGCCCGCATCTTCGGAGGCCGCCTTGCCTGAAACCTTGCCTGAAACCTTGCCTGAAACCCTGATCCCCGGCCAGGTCTCGCTGGCCCAACTGGAGCGGATCTTCCGCCAGCAGCGTGCCGCAAGGCTGCACGACAGCGCCCGGCCCGGCATCGACCGTGCCGCCAGCCACATCGCCGCAGCCGCGCAGGGGACCGCGGCGGTCTACGGCGTGAACACCGGCTTTGGCAAGCTCGCCTGCGTGAAGATCGCCCCGGAAGATACGGAAACCTTGCAGAAAAACCTGATCCTCAGCCACTGCTGCGGCGTGGGCGCGCCGATGCCCGAAGACCTGGCCCGGCTGATGATGGTGCTGAAACTTCTGTCGCTGGGTCGTGGCGCCTCGGGCGTCCGGCAAGGCGTCGTCGATCTGATCGAGGCGATGCTGGCGCAGCAGGTCACGCCGGTCATTCCCGACCAGGGTTCGGTCGGCGCCTCGGGCGACCTGGCACCCCTGGCGCACATGACCGCCGTCATGATCGGCCACGGCGAGGCCAGGGTGGATGGCCAGGTGATGCCCGGCGCGCAAGCGCTTGCCGTGAAAGGACTTTCGCCGATCACCCTGGGCGCGAAAGAGGGTCTGGCGCTGATCAACGGCACCCAGTTCTCGACCGCCTATGCGCTGGCGGGCCTGTTCCAGGGCTGGCAGGCCGCGCAAGAGGCGCTGGTGATTTCCGCCCTCTCCACCGACGCCATCATGGGGTCGACCGCGCCGCTGGAGCCGGAAATCCACGCGCTGCGCGGACAGCCCGGCCAGATCGCCGCCGCCGCCGCGATGCGCGCCCTGCTGGCGGGCAGCGAGATCCGCGACAGCCACCGGACCGGCGACAGCCGGGTCCAGGATCCCTACTGCATCCGGTGCCAGCCCCAGGTCACGGGCGCCGCGATGGATGTGCTGCGGATGGCCGCGCGCACCCTGGAAATCGAGGCCAACGCCGCCACCGACAATCCGCTGGTGCTGTCGGACGGCCAGATCGTCAGCGGGGGCAACTTCCATGCCGAACCCGTCGGGTTTGCCGCCGACATGATCGCGATGGCCCTGGCCGAGATCGGCGCGATCGCGCAGCGCCGGGTGGCGCTGATGGTCGACCCGACGTTGAGTTTCGACCTTCCGGCCTTCCTGACGCCGAAGCCCGGTCTCAACTCCGGCCTGATGATCGCCGAGGTCACGACCGCCGCCCTGATGAGCGAGAACAAGCATCTGGCGCATCCCACGGTGATCGACAGCACGCCAACCAGCGCGAACCAGGAGGATCATGTCAGCATGGCCGCGCACGGCGCCCGCCGGCTGCGCCGGATGGTGCAGAACCTGAACGTGATCCTTGGGGTCGAGGCGATGTGCGCCGCGCAGGGCATCGGGTTCCGCGCACCGCTCAGGACCTCTGCGCCGCTGCAGGCTGCCGTCCGCGCGCTGCGCGCCCAGGTCATGGCGCTGGAGGACGACCGCTACCTTGCCCCCGACCTGGCCAAGTCCGCATCCCTGGTGGCGGAGGGGGCGCTTTCCAAGGCGACTGGCGTCCCTCTTCCCGACCTCACCCCATTTTCTGTCTGAAAATATCCTTTGGCGGGTCTGGGGGGCGAAGCGCCCCCGGGGCCTCCACCCGAACAGGAGCCCGACCATGACGAACCCCCGCCACAACCTGCGCGACATCTACCCCCCGACCGGGCCGGAAAAGACGGCCAAGACCTGGGGGGGCGAGGCCGCGATGCGGATGCTGATGAACAACCTGCACCCGGACGTGGCCGAGAACCCGCATGAGCTGGTGGTCTACGGCGGGATCGGGCGCGCGGCGCGGACCTGGGAGGATTTCGACCGCATCGTCGCGGGGCTGAAGGACCTCGAGGCGGACGAAACGCTGATCGTCCAGTCCGGCAAGCCCATCGCCATCGTGCGGACCCACACCGATGCCCCGCGGGTGCTGATCGCCAATTCGAACCTCGTGCCGCATTGGGCGACCTGGGCGCATTTCAACGAATTGGATCGCAAGGGCCTGATGATGTACGGCCAGATGACCGCCGGGTCCTGGATCTACATCGGCACGCAAGGCATCGTGCAGGGGACCTATGAGACCTTTGCCGAAGCCGGGCGCCAGCACTATGGCGGCGATCTGAAAGGCCGCTGGATCCTGACCGGGGGCCTTGGCGGCATGGGCGGCGCGCAGCCCCTGGCCGCGGTGATGGCCGGGGCCTCGTGCCTTGCAGTCGAGGTCGACGAGACCCGGATCGATTTCCGCATCCGCACCCGCTACGTCGATGCCAAGGCCCGGACGCTGGACGAGGCGCTGGCGCTGATCGCCGGTTGGACCGCGCGCGGCGAGGCGAAGTCGGTCGGCCTGCTCGGCAATGCGGCAGAGGTCTTCCCCGAGCTTTTGCGGCGGATGCAGGCCGGGGGCCTGCGGCCTGACATCGTCACCGACCAGACCTCGGCGCATGACCCCTTGCACGGCTATTGCCCTTCGGGCTGGTCCGTCGCGGACTGGCGCGCGAAGCAGGAGACCGACCCTGCCGCCGTCGAGGCCGCCGCACGTCACTCGATGCGGGCGCATGTCGAGGCGATGGTGGGCTTCTGGAACGCGGGCGTCCCGACGCTGGACTATGGCAACAACATCCGGCAGGTGGCGTTGGAGGAAGGCTTTGCGAACGCCTTCGCCTTCCCCGGTTTCGTGCCGGCCTATATCCGGCCCCTCTTCTGCAAGGGGATCGGTCCGTTCCGCTGGGTGGCGCTGTCGGGCGACCCCGAGGACATCCGCAAGACCGACGCCGCGATGAAGCGGCTGTTTCCGGACAACGCTCACCTGCACCGCTGGCTGGACATGGCGGGCGAGCGGATCGCGTTCCAGGGGCTGCCGGCGCGGATCTGCTGGATCGGGCTGGGCGAGCGGCACCGGGCGGGGCTGATGTTCAACGAGATGGTCGCGAGCGGCGCGTTGCAGGCGCCGATCGTGATCGGGCGGGATCATCTGGATTCGGGGTCGGTGGCCAGCCCGAACCGCGAGACCGAGGCGATGCGGGACGGGTCGGACGCGGTCAGCGACTGGCCGCTCTTGAACGCGCTGGTGAACACGGCCTCGGGGGCGACCTGGGTTTCCCTCCATCATGGCGGCGGGGTCGGCATGGGGTTTTCCCAGCACGCGGGCGTGGTGATCCTGGCGGACGGGACGCCGGAGGCGGCGAAACGGCTGGAAAGGGTGCTGTGGAACGATCCGGCCTCGGGGGTCTGGCGGCATGCCGACGCGGGCTACGAGACGGCCATCGCCTGCGCGAAAGAGCACGGGTTGCGCCTGCCGGGCATCCTGGGGAACTGAGAGTGCCGGGGCTTGCGGTCAGTATTCCGTCGCACCCTTTCCGAGCATGATCTTCGCGCGGCCCCTTGCGATCCGCGCCTGCCGGGTTGCCGGGGTCCGAGTGCCGGTCAGATGCAGCGCCCAGCTTTTCTGACGGCCAGGCGTCAGGGCGGCAAAGGCTTCGGCCAGGGCGGGGTCGGCGTCCAGCGCCTCGACCAGTTCCTCGGGCAGATCGATCTCGGTCGGGGTCTTCGGGGGCAGGATGCCCTGTTCGGCATAGCCCATCGCCTCGGCCAGGTAGGCGCGGATCACGGGCTCCAGCGTGGCGGGGGTGGCGGGGTCGGTGAAGCGGAAACAGTCGGGATGCGTCGTGTTCGGGCCCTGCTTTGCCAGCACGCCGTGAGGGTCCTGCATCAGGGCGGCGTTGAAGAAGCTCAACCGGTAATCCGCCCGGAAAGCGCCAAGGATCGCGATGTTGCGCCCGGCGTGCATGTAGCAGGGGTGGCCCCACTTCGCCGTCTCGGTCAGGCCAGCCGCAAGCGCGATGCGGCGCAGCGTCAGCAGCCCCGCTCGCCAGACCCGGGTGGAGCATTCCGGCGTGGCGAAGCGGTCGCAGCGGCCGCAGCCGTCGGCAAAGTAGGCGTCAGGATCGGTGATCATCGAAAGGTCGGGCATCGGCACCTCTGGGCTGCCAGTGTCGGTCTTTCGTCGCTGCGGTTCAAGACTGGCGGCCGGCCGAAGGCTTTGCCCGCCGTTCCTGCCACTCTGGGCTGAACAACCACAGCGATTGTCGCGGATCGTCGCCTGTCAGGCCGCAGTCCACCGTTCGGCCACAATCTTTCCGGGAAAACACCTTGGATCGGCCATCGGGCACACAACTTCCGGATGAGTAATTGCTTAACGAAACCGCAAACGGGAGAAGCACGATGACCGGATTGAATGCAATGCTGGGCTGGTACCTCCGGGCGATGCGCCGCGAGGACCCGATGCTGCGGCGGATCAGCATGCTGAAAGGCTGCGGCGCAGAGCGCCCGGTGACGGCAGTGCCGGTGTTCTTCGTGCGCAAGACCAGCCTGAGCTGACGCGGCGCGCAGCGACCCAGGGCGGTGCTGGGGGCAAGCCCCCCTATCTCCGGGCGGGAAGCGGCGACGCCCTGGGCTGCGCTCCGGTCGCGGTTCACCGGATGCGGTTCAGCGGATGTGGGGGGGCTTGCCCGCCTCGCGCCAGATCGGGTTTGACCAGGCGCGTTTGCCGGCCGCGTCGATGACCGAGATGCGGACCCAGGGGCTGCCAGTGAGCCGCTTCAGCGGAACCTCGGCACGGGTCATGGAATGGCCGTGGACACTGCTTGCGCCAGTGCCCCGGCCCAGGGCCACCACCGAGATGGCGGCAGAGCATTCGACATGGGCCGTGTCGCCCTCGATCCGGACATCATGGATCTGCGGGCCCTGGCTGGCATAGAAATCGCCGCGTTTCAGGGCGGCAAGCAGTGCGTCGGGCGTGTTTTCGGTGGCTTTCACCATGACCCAACCGCCGAAATGATCCGGTTCGTGGAAATGCGAGTCGTCGGTGGCGATCAGGGTCAGGCGGCGTCCTTCGGTCAGAAGAAGGTCGGCGATCCCGGCCCCGTCGGGGCGGTCGCAGCCGGTGCCGCAGCCGTGGTTGTAGATCTCGATCGCATGGGCGGCCTCTATCGTGCGGGCGTCGGCGAGGGTGAGGCCGGACCATTGCGGATGGGCGATGGCGACGAAGGCCCCGGCGGCGGCGGCACGGGCGGCGATCTGGGGTCCGGTCTCTTGCCCCGGTTCGGCGCTGAACCCGGTCGTCGTGGGGCGCGCGAAGTCGTCGGGCAGGCCGACGGCAAGGATGTGCCACAGCTCGCCGTTGGATTGCGCGCCAGAGTGCAGTTCGGCCCCGATCAGCGTGGTGAAGTCCGCGTCGCGGCAGGGGCGCGTGTCGGTCATCGGATAGCCGTAGATGCCGATGAAATGGTCGGTGATCGCCAGGAAATCATAGCCCTCGGCCTTGTAGCGGCGGCAGACTTCCTCGGCGGGCAGGACGCCGTCCGAGTTGGTGCAATGGCTGTGCAGGTTGCCGCGCCAGAAGCGGCCGGGGGCGGTGAAGGCAGAGGGGCGGAGCATGGCGGTCCTTCCAGGGGGGTGTCGGCGGAACCTTGCCCGCAGCCGCGAAACGGAGCAAGGGACAGTCGTGGCCGACAGGCGCGCATGGTACCTTCTGCAATGTCCGGTTGGATGAGGGTTGGCATGTCTTTGGATCGTTTCCCGTCAGGCGGGTCTGCAGTCGGGGTCGAAAGGCCCGCGCCGCAAGAGCTTGCGGGGCGGATGGCTGCGAACGCTCCGGCGGCGGCGGCCTTCCTGAAGGCGCTGAGCCATGAGGGGCGGCTGATGATCCTGTGCCATCTGGCCGGGGGCGAGAAGTCGGTGACCGAGCTGGAGGATCTGTTGGGGCAGCGCCAGGCAGCGGTCAGCCAGCAGCTGGCGCGGCTGCGGCTGGAGGGGCTGGTCTCGACCCGCCGCGACGGCAAGGCGATCTACTACGCCCTGCGGGATGGCCGCGTGCTGGCGCTGTTGCGGCTTTTGCCCGAGCTGTTCGCCAGGGCGGCCTGAACGGCGGCTCCTCGTGCGACTTCGTCTTCTCGTCGCGGGACCGCGCCCGGCACGTCAGGCCGCGCGGGACTAGCCGCGCCCGATATAGGGCATGTCGCGGGCCATGATCGTCACGAAGGGCGTGTTGACCTCCAGCGGCAGGCTGGCCATGTGCAGGACCATTCGCGCAACGTGATCCACGTCCATCACCGGCTCGGGACGGATGTCGCCGCTGGCCTGCGGCACGCCTTCGGTGAACCTGGCGGCCATGTCGGTCAGGGCATTGCCGATGTCGATCTGCGCGCAGGCGATGTCGAAGGCGCGACCGTCGAGGCCGAGGGTCCGGGTCAGGCCGGTGACGGCATGTTTCGACATGGTGTAGGGCGCGCTGCCGGGGCGCGGGACATGGGCCGAGATCGAGCCGTTGTTGATGATGCGCCCGCCGCGGGGGCTTTGGCGGCGCATGAGGCCAAAGGCGGCGCGGGCGCAAAGGAACATGCCGGTGATGTTGGTGCGGCTGACCTCGAGCCAGCTTTCCACCGGGATTTCGTCGATCGGCGCGGCGGGGGCCGAGATGCCGGCGTTGTTGAACAGCACATCAAGGCGGGGCAGCCCGGCGAAGGCGGCGTCGACTTCGGCAGGGTCGCCCACGTCGGCGGTCAGGATGCGGGCGGGTTGGCCCTGGGCGGTCTGCTCCAGCGTCTCGCGGCGGCGGCCAAGCAGCGTGACCTCCCAGCCTTCGGACAGGAACAGGCGCGCGGTGGCGCGGCCGATGCCGGCGCCTGCGCCGGTGACAAGGATGGAACGGGTCATGCAAGCTCCTGCAGGTAGCCGTATTTGAGCAGCCAGAGCGACACGCGCGCCACGACCGGGGCCGAGGTGCCGGTGGCGGCGGCGATCTCGGCCTCGGTCGCGCCCTGCGGTCCGGCTGCGGCGAAGGCGGCCAGGATGGCCTCGATCCGCGCCGGGTCCTCGATCAGGCGGCGGCGGGCGGCGTGGTTGCGCAGGGCGAAAAGTTCGCCCGGGGCCGGGAGCGGGCCGGGCGTCGCGGCAAGGCGGCGGCCTGCGGCGGCGAAGGCGGTGGGATAGGCGGCGAACATCTCGTCCACCGCCGGGCCGACCGGGATCAGACCGGGCGGAGCCGGTGCGAGCCCGGGGCCGCCCCGGGCCCGGGCATGGGCAAGCATCGCCGCCTGTTCCCCCCACAGCGCCTGCATCTGCGGGATCACCGCCGACCAGTCGTAAAGGCTGCGCGCCCGCGCCCGGCCCGCCGCCCCCATCCGGGCCCGCAGGTCGGGGTCAAGCGCCAGTGTCACCAGCGCCCCGGTCAGCGCGCGCAGGTCGAGCGGCGTCAGCGCCGAGACCTGGGCAAGATACTGGACATAGCTGTCGGTTCCGCCAAGGTGGCGCTGGCTGATGTAGGTGGACAGGCCCGGACGCGGCAACTCGCTGCGGATGCGAAAGCCCGCATCGGGCGTCACCGTGTCCTTCATCCCGTCCCAGTCCGAGACGATCACCGGCAGGCCCGCCGCCATCGCCTCGATCGGCGCCAGGCCGAAGGTTTCCTGCAGGTTGTCGATGGGAAAGACGAAGATGTCCCCGCCCGAGAGGGTGGCCTTGCGGTCGTCGGCGCTGGCGCCGTCCAGCAGATGATAGCCGCAGGAGGGCATCAGGCGGGCGGCGGCCTGGGCGAAGATCGCCTCCCAGCCGGGTTCCTTGAACTGGCCGCAGAGGACAAGGTGCAGCTTGCCCCCACCCTGGCCCGCCACCTCGGCCGCCGCGGCCTCCAGCGCCAGGAACAGCGGCAGGGGGTCGAACTTCTCGTCCGGCGTGAGGCGGGCGATGGTCACGGCCAGGATGTCGCGCGGCCCGGCGCCGATGCGGTCGCGCAAGGCCTGCCCGAGGGCCGGGTCAGGCTGGAAGTCGGCGCAGGTGATGCCGAGGGGGATCACCGGCAGCAAGGGGCGGGCGGGAAGCGGTGCGCCGGGATAGCGTTGGGTCAGGTGGACCTCGGCCAGCTCCATCAGCCGGCGAAGCGAGGACTGGACCGCGCGCGACGTGCAGATCACCGCGTCCCAGGGCATCTGGGGGGCCGAGCGCAGGTCGAAGACAGTCTGCATCACGGCGCGGGTGGCTGTCGTGTGGGTGATGCCGCACAGGGCCCAGGCGGCAGCCCCGTGCGGGGCGCGGCGCCAGCATTCCACCGTCGGGATCGGCGCGGGGTAGGAGACCACCTCGACCGGCGTCAGGGCGGCGGGCGCGTCAAGCCGCACTGCGCGCAGGGGCCGCGTCACGCCCTGCTCGGCAGCGATGCGGGCGAAGGCGGCATGATCGGCCTGGGCATGGGCGAGGGACACGAACTCGGCCACGTCGGCATGGGCGAAAAAGCCGCGCAGGAAGCTTTCGCCGGCGACGCGGCGGCCGTTGATGCCTTTTGCCTTCGGGTCATAGCCGTCCGACGAGAACCAGATGGCGGCATTGGTGGCGGGCATGCGGGCGTTTTCCTGAACCGTCGCAATCATGGGTAGAGGCTGGGCCGGGGTCCCGCAAGGGGATCAGGCGGTGCGGGTCAGGATCACGCGGCGCAAGAAGGCCATGAGGAACATCGCGGTCAGGATCAGGATGATCGTCGGGGCCGGGGCCGCGTCCAGATGGAAGCTGGCATAGACCCCGGCGATCATGGCGACAAGGCAGACCAGGGTCGCGGCGATCAGCATGGCGCCAAAACTGCGGGTGATGAGGAAGGCGATGGCTCCGGGCGCGATCAGCAGGCCGATGGCAAGGATAAGGCCGACCGAGGACAGCGTGGCGACGATGGTCAGCGACAGGATGGAGAGCAGGCCGTAATGGAGAAGCTTGACCGGCAGGCCCGAGACCTGGGCCTGGGCCGGGTCGAAGGCGTGCAGCATCAGGTCGCGCCATTTCAGGCCCAGGACCAGAGTGACAGGTGCCGCGATCAGCGCAGAGGTCAGAAGATCCGCGCCCCCGACCCCCAGCATGTTGCCAAAGAGGATGTGGTCAAGGTGGACATCCGACGGGTAGGCCGTGTGCAGCACGATGCCAAGGGCGAACATGGCGGAAAAGACCACCCCCATCAGCGTGTCGCGCTTGATCCGGCTGTTGTCGGCCAGCCAGCCGGTCAGCAGCGACGAGCCCAGCCCGGCGATGAAGGCCCCCAGAAGCAGCGGCAGGCCCGCCATGTAGGCCAGCACGATGCCGGGCAGGACGGCATGGCTGACCGCATCGCCCATCAGGGCCCAGCCCTTCAGCACCAGAAAGCAGGACAGAAGCGCGGTGGGCGGCGCCACGATCAGCACGATCAGGAACGCGTTCTGCATGAACGGGAACTGGAAGGGCTGGATCAGGCTGTCGATCATGCCCTGGCCCTGCGCTTCGCGGCCAGCAGGCCGTGTTTCGGGGCGAAGAGGAAGGCCAGAGAAAAGCAGGCGGCCTGCAGAAGGACGATCACGCCGCCGGTGGCTCCGTCGAGGAAGTAGCTGAGATAGGCGCCCGCGAAGGCGGTGCCGGCGCCGATCCCGGCGGCGAGGGTCAGAAGCCGGGGGAAGCGGTCGGTCAGAAGGTAGGCGGTTGCCCCCGGCGTGACGACCATCGCGACGACGAGGAAGGCCCCGACGGTCTGCATGGCGGCGACGGTGGAGGCGGAGAGCAGGGTGAAGAAGACGATCTTGAGCAGATCGGGCCGCAGGCCGATGGTGCGGGCATGCGCCTCGTCGAAGAAGGTGACCATCAGGTCCTTCCAGAGGATCAGGAGGACGGCGGCCGAGATGCCTCCGATCAGGACGAGTTGCAGGGTGTCCTCGGGCGAGATGGCCAGGATGTTGCCCATCGTGATGGTCTGGATCGAGACCGAGGCGGGGTAGATCGAGATCAGGAACAGACCCAGGCCGAAGAACGAGGTGAAGATGAGGCCGATGATGGTGTCGGTCTTGAGCCCGGTGCGGTTGGTGAGAAACAGGATGGCGGCGGCGGCCAGACCTCCGGACAGGAAGGCGCCGAGGGCGAAGGGAAGGCCCAGGATGTAGGCGCCCGCCACGCCGGGGACGACCGAATGGGAAAGCGCGTCGCCGATCAGCGACCAGCCCTTGAGCATGAGGTAGGCCGACAGGAACCCGCAGACCCCGCCGACCAGGGCCGAGACCCACATCGCGTTGGTCATGTAGGCATAGGCGAAGGGCTCAAGCATGACAGGTTGCGCCTGGGTCGGGGCGGTTCTCGAACGGAGCGCTGACGCGCAAGGCCCTTGTCTCGCCGTTTTGCGTGAAGGACGCAAAACGGCTCGGAGAGCCTCCGGCGGGGATATTTAGGCAAATGTGAAAGGCTTGGGTCATGTGTCGCCCTTGCGGCCGTACTGGACGAAGGGGCGTTCGTCGTCGGTGAGGATGCTGATCTCGCGGCTGTCGTCGTCGTCGTGCAGGTCGGTGCCGCCGAGGGTGAAGCGGCGCAGGACGCCGCCAAAGGCGTGTTCCAGGTTGTCGCGGGTGAAGGTGGTCTCGGTCGGCCCGTAGGCGAGGACCGTGCCCTTGACGAGGACGGTCCGGTCGCAGAAATCCGGGACCGAGCCCAGGTTGTGGGTCGAGACGAGCATCACATGGCCTTCGTCGCGCAGGGTGCGGAGCAGGGCGATGATCTGTTCCTCGGTCTTCACGTCGACGCCGGTGAAGGGTTCGTCGAGCAGGATGATCCGGCCTTCCTGCGCCAGCGCGCGGGCCAGGAAGACGCGCTTCTTCTGGCCGCCGGAAAGCTCGCCGATCTGGCGCTGGCGAAGGTCGGAGAGGCCGACGCGGGACAGGGCTTCGTCGACCTTGGCGCGGTCGGAGGCAGAGGGGCGGCGCAGGAGCCCCATGTGGCCGTAGCGGCCCATCAGGACGACATCCTCGACCAGGACGGGGAAGGACCAGTCCACCTCCTCGGCCTGGGGGACGTAGGCGACGAGGTTCTGGCGCAGCGCATCGCGGACCGGCATGCCCAGCAGGCGGATCGTGCCGCGGGCGACGGGGACGAAGCCCATGATCGCCTTGAAAAGGGTCGATTTGCCCGCCCCGTTCACCCCCACGAGCGCGGTGATCGTGCCGCGGGGGATCCGGAAGCTGGCGTCGGTCAGGGCGGTCAGGCCGTTGCGGTAGGTGACGGTGACGCCTTCGGCGAAGATGCCCTCACCCCCCGCCCCTGGATCGTCCCCCGCCCCTGGATCGCCCGCGGTGTCGTGCATGTGGTCCTCAGTTCGCCGGGGTCAGGCCCTGGGCAATGGTTCCGGTGGTGACCTTGAGCAGGTCGAGATAGGTCGGCACCGGCCCGTCGCCAGCGCTGAGACTGTCGACATAGAGGATACCGCCGAAAGCCGCGCCTGTCTCGCGGGCGACCTGTTCGGCAGGGTCGGAGGCCACGGTGCTTTCGCAGAAGACCGCCGGGACCTGGTGTTCGCGCACCCCGTCGATCACCGCCTGGACCTGGCGGGGCGTGCCCTGCTGGTCGGCGTTGATCGGCCAGAGGTAAAGCTCTTGCAGACCAAGGTCGCGGGCGAGGTAGCTGAAGGCACCTTCGCAGGACACCAGCCAGCGGCGGTCTTCGGGGAGGGCTTCGATCTGGGCTTTCAACGGGTCAAGGGCGGCGCGGAGCTGGGTCTTGTAGGCCTCGGCGTTGGCTGCATAGGTCGCGGCGTTGGCGGGGTCGACCTCGGACAGGGCACCCGCGATATTGTCCACATAGATCAGCGCGTTGTCGATGCTCATCCAGGCATGGGGGTTGGGCTTGCCCTCATATTCGCCGGCCGAGATCGGGATCGGCACGATGCCATCGGTCAGCGTGGCCGAGGGCACGTCGCCGAGGTTGGTCAGGAACTGCTCGAACCAGCGCTCCAGGTTCAACCCGTTCCACAGGATCAGGTCGGCATCCGAAGCGCCGACGATGTCCTGCGGGGTGGGCTCGTAGCCGTGGATCTCGGCACCGGGCTTGGTGATCGAGACGACCTCGACCCCCTCCCCCGCGACGTTGCGGGCCATGTCGGCGATCACGGTGAAGGTGGTCACGACCTTGAGCGGGTCCTGCGCCTGGGCAGTGACCGGCAGCGCGGCAGTCAGGGTGGCAAGCAGCAGGAAGCGGCGGGAAATCGGCATGTAAGCTCCATTGGGTCTGGTTGCAGTAGAATGTAAATGAGAAGCATTTGCAAGAAGGCAAGACCCCCCTGCCCCTTGGCCGCAGGAATTTCAGCGCTCTTCGGGCAGGAACCGCAGCGCAAGCGGCGCCAGGACCAGGACCACAAGGATGCGGGCGACGTGGTGCAGGGCCACGAAGGCCACATCGGCGTGGATGGCCAGCGCGATCAGGCCCATCTCGGTCAGGCCGCCGGGCGCAAGCGCCAGCAGCGCCTGGTCAAGCCCGACGCCCGCCGCCCGCCCCATCGCCAGGCCCGCCACCAGGGCCAGGGCCAGGGTCAGGATCGTCGAGCCAAGGCTGAGAAGTCCCGCGCGCGCCAGCATCACCGGGGCGATCCCCAGGAAGCGGCACCCGAGGATCGTGCCCAGCACCACCTGCGCCGCATTGACCAGCAGGGCCGGCGGGGCGCTTTCGGTGTAGCCCGCCAGATGCACCGCGGCCGACAGGATCAGCGGACCCAGGAAGGTCGGCGCGGGCAACCGCAGCCGGGTGCCAAGCAGTGCCCCCAGCACCGCCGACGCGGTCAGGATCGCGGCATCGGCCAGCCCCAGCGCCGGACCCGGCGCCATCGCGGCGGCGCCCAGGTCATGCCCCAGCACCATCCGGAACAGCAAGGCCATCAGCGCGATGGTGACGACGATGCGCAGCGAATGGGCCAGCACGATGGCGGGGACATTGGCACCCCGCGCCTCGCCGAACTCGATCATCTCGGACAGGCCGCCGGGCATGCCGGCGAAATAGGCCGTGGTCCAGTCCTGCCGCCCGACGTAGCGGTAGAACGGCACGACGACCACGGCGACAACCACGAGATAGACCAGCAGGATCGCCAGCGTCACCAGCATCTCGTCGACCTGACCCATGACCTCGGGCATGAAGCGCGAGCCGAGAAGCACGCCGATGATCGCCACGATGGCCGGGCGCAGCCGCGCAGGCCCCTGCACCGGCAGGCCCGCGACCGAGGCGGTCATGGTGACGAACAGCGCGCCCAGCATCCAGGGCAAGGGGAGCGCGAGGGCATGGAAGACCACGCCGCCCACAGTTCCAAGCGCCAGTCCCGCAGCTGTTCGGGCCAATGTCGGCACGGCCGATCCGATGCGTTCACAGGGCGTCCAAGGCGCCACCGCAAGAGGGACAGAACGGACGCAGGATGGATTTCTGGCGCACCCAGCACGATTCGAACGTGCGACCTTTGCCTTCGGAGGGCAACGCTCTATCCAGCTGAGCTATGGGTGCCTGCGCCTGTCCTTAGCGGAACAAGCCAGGGGTTTCAATGGCAAATGGCGCGCAGGTCGCAAGGGCATCTCTGACTGGGGCAAACGTAAATCGGCACCTGTGTGGGCAAAAAAATGTCAAAATTGCCCACTATCGCTAAGGTTGTATTCAGTCTTCTGCCAGAGGCCCGCCGTGCGCAGCAAAGCCCATGTCCACACCGCCCGCAAGTCGTCCCTCCTTGTGTCCTTGTCGAGCCTTGCCCTGCTTGCGGCCTGCGGCGGTGGAGAGGAGGAAGGGTTCAATCTCGCGGATTACCTCTCTTCCTTTGCGCCACCTGCGCCGGTGTCGATGTCTGTCCTGATACCGGGACTGGATTTCTCACCCACCATCATGGCGGATACCGCCGATCTGCTGGCGACGACGAGATACCTGAATACCAACGTGACAATCGAGTGGCTGCAGCAGAACTTTGATGCCGACATACCGGACGTGGCGACCCAAGACCCCATTCGGACATCTGGTGCGGCCTTTGCCCATGCGGCAAACCTTTCGGGAGCGGGGCAACATATCGCGATTTCCGATACGCATATTTCCCAGTCGCACGAAGCGATCAGCGGACGCGTCCACATGCAGTCGAACGGAGATCCGCTGGATCCGCAGGGGGTCCCGAACGAGCACGGAACGGCAGTTGCGTCCGTCGCTGCTGGAAACTCTTCCAACTTTGTCGGCATCGCACCTGACGCGAGAATTCTGTTTGGAACCTGGGGCGATCAGCACCTCGCAAACCTGGGGCGATATGCGCAAGCCAACGGCGCTGTGGCCTGGAACAACTCGTGGGGTTATGTGGGACTTGGACCGGATCAGGCTGGCTTCGACGCCGCTTTCAACAACGGCTCGCAGCAAAGCGCAGATTATCTGGCCTCGCTGGACGAGTATGCTTCGGGAGGGGTCGTCGTCTTTTCGGTGTCGAACGACACCCTCCGGAACGCCACTCTGATGGATGCCCTGCCATATCTCCGGCCGTCTCTTGAGGCCGGATGGATCGCAACAGCCAACGGAGTCCCCACCTTCACGGACGGAAGCATCACCGACGTCCATCTTTTGTCGAATTCCTGCTGGCAGGCGGCGCGCTGGTGTTTGGTCGCGGATGGCACGTGGTTTGCGGCCACCGGCGGCGAGTCTGACTACGCTCCAGTGACAGGGTCGTCGTTTGCTGCTCCCCAAGTTTCGGGCGCTCTGGCACTCCTTAAACAGGCATTCCCGACGCTTTCCCCGCATGATCTGCGGGTTCGGCTTCTGGCCTCGGCCGAGGATGATTTTTTCACTGTCGACGATACCGTCGAACTCGCAGACGGGTTTGCCAAAGGCTACTCGGTCATTTACGGCCACGGGTTCCTGGACATAGAAGCTGCGCTCCGGCCAATAGGCCGTACCGTCATGTCGCTGTCGGAAGGCGGAACCATCTCGATGGACACGCCGGTTCTGCGCACCGGGTCGGCGTTCGGAAACGCCTTGGAGACTGGCCTTTCGGGCACCGATGTGGCTGTCCAGGACGCGCTTTCTGCTGGGTTCTCGATGTCGGCCGATGCCCTCACCGCGGGCGCCTTGCCTCGTCCGCAGGCTGGCAAGTTGCTTGCAAAGAGCCTCCGCGGCAATCTGTCAGCGGAACGGCAAGGCAATCCGACGGCCCTGTCCGATCCCTTCGCGGCATTTACCGGCCCGGTTCTTGCCATGACGGCGAACGACGGAGACACGGCGGCTGCCGTGCTGCTTTCCGACGGTTCAGGCGGGAGCGCAGGCCTCACTGTCAGCCAGGCCCTGACCGACGGAGCGATGCGCGTGGATCTTGGAGTCAAGATTGCGCGCGACGGCGGCCAACTCACCAGTCTTGATCGGGATCATGCAGCGCTGATGACTTCGGTGACCCTTGGGCTGACACATTCCTTTGAAAACAGTGCATTCGTGGCGATGTCCGGCGAAGTTGGCGTGACCGACCTGGGCGGAGCGACTGCATTCGGCGAGACTGGTTCAGCGCGCTTTGACGCCTTGAAGCTGTCTTTCGGTCGCAGCGGCTTTCTTGCCAAGGGAGACCGGATTTCGGTCGGGATCGGCCTGCCCGTTGCCATCGCCTCGGGCGAGACGGTCCTGAATCTTCCGGTAGTCCGTGAAGGTGCTTCGGCGTTTGACCGCGTTGCGCTGGACCTGGCACCGGAAGAACGACAGATCGACCTGGATCTTGTCTATCAGGCAGAACTCACCGACGGGCTGGAGATGAAGCTGTCACTGATCCAGTCTGACAACTTCGGCAACCGTGCAGGAGAAAGGGACACCAGCGGCGCCTTGGCGTGGGTCTTCAGGTTCTGACGACAGCGGACGGCGGGGTCTTCGGGCCCTGCCATCAGGCGAAAAGGTCGTGTGCGAGGTCCAGGGCGCTGATCAGGGCATCGACTTCCGCCAGGGTGTTGTAAAGCCCGAACGAGGCGCGGCACGAGGCGGTGATGCCCAGATGCTGCATCAGCGGCATGGCGCAGTGCGTCCCGGCGCGGACGGCGATGCCGCGCTTGTCCAGGATGGTCGAGATGTCATGCGCATGGGCAGCACCGTCCAGCGTGAAGGAGAAGATCGCCCCCTTCCCCGCCGAAGTGCCCTGCACATGCAGCCAGTTCAGGCCGTCGAGGCGGTCGCGGGCATAGTCGCGCAGGGTCCGCTCATGGGCGGCCACATTGGCCATGCCAAGGCCCATCATGTAGTCCAGCGCCACGCCCAGGCCGATCTGCTGGACGATGCCGGGGGTCCCGGCCTCGAACTTCATCGGGGGATCGTTCCAGGTGACGGTGTCGCGGGTGACCTCGCGGATCATGTCGCCGCCGCCAAGGAAGGGGCGCATCTCGGCCTGACGCTCGGCCTTGATCCAGATGCCGCCCGACCCCGAAGGCCCGTAAAGCTTGTGTCCGGTGATGGCGTAGAAGTCGCAGCCAAGCGCCTGGACATCGACGGCCATGTGGACGGCGGCCTGGGAGCCGTCGACGAGGACCGGCACGCCCTTTTCCTGCGCCCCCCGGCAGATCGCGGCCACATCGACCACGGTGCCAAGGACGTTGGACATATGCGTCACTGCGACCAGCCGGGTCTTCGGCCCGATCGCGTCGATCACCGCCTGCGGGTCGAGATCGCCGTTCGCGTCCACATCGACCCATTTCAGCACCACCCCCTGCCGTTCGCGCAGGAAGTGCCAGGGAACGATGTTCGCGTGATGCTCCATGATCGACAGGACGATCTCGTCGCCCGGCTGCAAGCGCGGCGCCGCCCAGCCGTAGGAGACCAGGTTGATCGCCTCGGTCGTGCCGGTGGTGAAGACGATCTCGGACTCCGAGCCGGCATTCAGGAAACGCGCGATGATCCCGCGGGTGGATTCGTACTTTTCGGTCGCAAGGGTCGACAGGGTGTGCAGGCCCCGGTGGACATTGGCATATTCCTCGGAATAGGCCCGCGTCATCGCGTCGATCACCACCTGCGGCTTTTGCGCCGAGGCGCCGTTGTCGAGGTAGACCAGCGGCTTGCCGTTCACCTGCCGCGACAGGATCGGAAAGTCGGCGCGAACCTTGTGGACGTCATACATTCGGCATCAGGGCCTCCGGCCCGAGGAAGAGGATCAGCACCATCGCCAGGAGGAAGCCCGCGGCCAGGGCAGTCAGCACTATGACCAGAAAGACCATCCCGCGCGACACGAAGCCGTGCAGTTCGGCGATGAACACGGTCAGAAGCCAGAGATAGAACCCGAAGCTGACAAGGCCAATCAACCCGGCAATGTTCGGCGACAGGGGCAGGACGACCATCTGCAGGACCTGAAAGCCCAGCATCACAAGCTGCAACCACACGACGAAAAGCAACGCGTCGGCAAAGCGCCCGTGCCCCCCGAAGGCCCGGCCGACCCGGTGGACCAGGAAGACCGTGACGGCCAGGAACAGCCATTGGAAGACCGCCGCCCGGATCGGACTTGCCAGCATGAGCGCGCTGAACGGATCAAGGCTTTCCCGCCCGCCGCCCTGCAGGCTGGCAAGCAGCGCCGACAGGATCGCGACCAGAAGCAGGCCCGCGCTTCGCGCCTTCAGCGGCACGCCTTCGGCCAGCAACGCCTGCGCCGCCCGTTGCGGATCCTGCAGCGTCAGCCGCGCCAGCTCGGCCAGTCTTGTACCCAAAGTCATCCGCGTTCCGCCTCGTGCAAAAGTGTCACCCAGAGCCACAGGAAGGCCAGGCCCCCCACCCAGGTCACCGCCGTCAGCGCCGAACCGGGTCCGATCATTCCCGCGACCAGTCCTTGCAGCAAAAGGACCGGCCCCGTCGCCGCCAGCGCCCAGAAGAGGGCGACGCGGGCACTGTACCACGACCCCTGCCCGCCAAGGGCCCGCGCGACCAGATGCGACAGGGCGGCAATGCCATAGGCAAGCGGAACCAGGATCAGCACACCATAAGCCACCGCAAGGATGCGCGGCAGGGCCGAAGGCTCACCGGCCAGGTAGGCTTCGCGCGCGGCGATGGGCCACTGGCCGACGAAAGCCAGGATCAGGAAGACCAGCAGCAGCGTGAAGGCAAAGGCCTCGGACCGCCCGCGCGCCAGGTGCTGCCGCAGCACCTGGCGCGGGCGGCGCCAGGTGGCGACCAGGTCCGTTGAAACTGTCATCCCGCCACCCTATCCGTTCGAGCCGTGCCGGGCGAGCCAGCGCTCCAGCCGGCCGCGGATGTCCTCGGCGATGGCTTCGTCGGCGATCTCCTGGATGGCTTCCGCCAGGAAGGCCAGGACCAGCAGCGCCTGCGCCCGGCGCCGGGGAATCCCCCGCGATTGCAGGTAGAACAGCGCCACCTCGTCGATGGCACCCGAGGTCGAGCCGTGGCTGCACTTCACGTCGTCGGCGTAGATTTCCAGCTCGGGCTTGGCCAGGAACTGGCTGTCCTCGTCCAAGAGCAGCGACTGGCTGATCTGGTAGCCGTCGGTCTTCTGCGCGCCGGGTTTCACCAGGATCTTGCCCTGGAACACACCCACCGCCCCGTTCATCAGCACCTTCTTGAACACCTGACGGCTTTCGCAAGCCACGGCGGCATGGGTGACGAAGACCGTGTCGTCGTGGTGGAAATCGCCGTCCCCGACCGTCGCACCGGCCAGATGCGCGCGGCCCTCGGCGCCGGCCAGTTCGACCACCGCCTCGTTGCGCGTCAGCCGGCCGTTTGCCGTCAGCGTGAAGGACCGCATCTCGGCCTTCGCGCCGATGCGGGCGAAGAGATGCGTCACGGCGCGGCGCTGGTGGTCGCGGCCTTGCAGCCGGATGTGGTGGAACTGCGCCCCGTCGGCGATGTCGACTTCCAGCACCATCGACAGGCGGGCGGCGGCCGGGCCGTCTTCCAGAAGGGTCAGGCTGGCACCCGGATCAAGCTTGACGCAATGGTGGAGGATCGCGTCGGATGTCTCTGATTGATGGACATAAACCAGAGAGATCGGTCTTGTGGCCCTGCCGGTGACATGGATCAGGACGCCGTCGGTCGCAAAGGCCGAGTTCAGCGCGGCGAAAGGCCGGGGGACCGGGCTCTGGCCCCGCGTCTCAAGCTGGCCATAAAGGCCCTGCGCCCAGTGGATGTCCTTTTCGCCCGCCTGAGCCAGCCGCTCGATCGTGACGCCGGACAGGGTCAGGTCATCCGAGGCGGCCGCATCGAAGACGCCGTCGACGAACACAAGCTTCAGCCGGTCCATGCCGTCGAAGGGCTCTGCCTCGTCCCCCGCGCTGAACCGGACGGCGGCAGGGGCTTCGGGGGCATTCAGGCTGGCCGGGTCGGTGTAGCGCCAGTATTCGTCGCGCCGGGCGGGCAGTCCCATCGCGGTCAGCCGCGCCAGAGCCTCGCTGCGCACAGCCGCCAGCCAGCCCCGGTCCGCAGGCAGCGCCAGTGTCGCCAGCCGGGCGGTGAGCGCGTCTTCCCTTGCCTTCGGCAGTGCCATCAGCCCACCTCGTTCAGGATGTCGGCATAGCCGTTGGCCTCGACCTCGAGCGCCAGTTCCGGCCCGCCGGTCTTGACGATGCGGCCCGCCGCCATGATGTGGACGACGTCCGGCCTGATGTGGTCCAGAAGCCGCTGGTAGTGCGTGATGACCAGGAACGACCGGCCGGTGCCGCGCAGCGCGTTCACCCCATCGGCAACCAGCTTCATCGCATCGACGTCAAGGCCGGAGTCGGTCTCGTCGAGGATGCACATGCGCGGCTCCAGCATGGCCATCTGCAGGATTTCGTTGCGCTTCTTCTCGCCGCCCGAGAAGCCGACATTGACCGGGCGCTTCAGCATCTCGGCGTCGATCTTCAGGGCCTTGGCCTTTTCGCGCACGATCTTCAGGAAGTCGCCGGCGCTGAGTTCATCCTCGCCGCGCGCCTTGCGCTGCGCGTTCACGGCGGTGCGCAGGAAGGTCATGTTGCCGACGCCGGGGATCTCAACCGGGTATTGGAACGCCAGGAACAGGCCCGCCGCGGCGCGCTCTTCCGGCTCCATCTCCAGCAGTTCCCGCCCGTCAAGCCTGGCCGAGCCTTCGGTCACCTCATAGCCGTCGCGGCCCGACAGGACATAGGACAGCGTCGACTTGCCCGAGCCGTTCGGCCCCATGATCGCATGCACCTCGCCCGCGCCGATCGTCAGATCGACGCCGTGCAGGATCACCTTGCCCTCTTCTTCAAGTTTCACGTGCAGATTGTTGATTTCCAGCATTTTTCTTTCCTTTGGACCTCAGCGCGGATCGGTGAACCAGCCGACGGCCTGGGTGACCAGATCGGGCGGGATCGCGCCGGGGGTGACGGTGAAGCGGGCCATGCGGCCAACCAGTTCTTCCTTGAGGGCAAGACCTTCGACCCCGTGATAATAGCGCCGCCTGGCGTAGTCGTCGAACAGCACGGTGACGGGTCTTTCCGTCCGCATCATCACGGCGACCAGGCAGGCCGCGCGGAAGCGTCCGTCGATCAGCACCAGATCGGGCTGCACGAAATCCGGCCGGTCCCAGACCGACAGCGCGTAGGCGTGGAACTTGCGGAACTCCCGCGGTCGCATCGGCACGCCCCAGGGTCCGGTGGGACCGACATCGGCCCAGTGGACATGCGCCCGGTCCGAGATCGTGGCGACATGGGCTGCCATGCGGTCGGCCCAGTCCTGATCGCTTTCGACGCTGAACACGGTCTTGCCCAGCTCGGCCGCAAGCACGGTCGAGCCGCCGCTGCCATACTCCAGGATTGTTTCCGCTTGATTGTATAGTTTCGTGATGAAGCGCCGTTCCTTCGGCTCGAAGGTCAGGGCAAAGCTTGGGGCTTCTGCTTCCGGCTCCATCTCGGCCTCCATCCCGCGCACCACCCTTTGCTGCGGCAGCGCTTTGTCGCCAAGGTTTCCCGCACCACCCTGCGCCGCGATCATGTCGTCACATTCGGACAGAGCCTTGGCCACGCGGGCCTCGACTTCGGCCTTGGCGGCTGCCACGCCGGGACGCGCAAGCAGGTGTTCAAGCTTGTCGGTGACAGCCGCTTCCCAGTGCAGGATCGACCGATCCTCGGCCTCGTTCCGGTCGAAACGGTCGAAATAGCTGGCGGTGTGCCGGATATTGGGCCGTTTCGGCCCGGTCGAGACCATGCCCCGGCCCCGCGCCGCCTTCAGGCGGAAATGATCGGGCGTGCGCACCGAGTAATGGTTGATCTGCGCCAGGTTCCAGCCGAATTCCTTGCGCGACGCCAGGTTGTTGCGCCCCGGAAGCGGTCGGCCCTCCAGCCAGGCGACAGTCCGGGGGGAGTGCAGGTCCAGGGGCTTGCCATTGCCGCCCAGGCAGTCCTCGGCGGTGGCCCCGACGCCCGGCACCAGGCGCGGCAATCCAGCCGCATTGGCCGAGAATCCGGCCAGCTTCGGGCCATGCCGGAACAGCGGCTTCGTTTCCAGATTCGCAACAAATCCCAGCTTCGATGCGCCGACGAAATCCGCCGACAGATGCCGGCCGGGAAAGCTGTCGTTGCCGTTCGAGCCGAATAGCCGCCAGTTCAGCATCAGCGCCTGGGCCGGCCCGACGGCCGCGACCAGCGCCTGCGCCGTGCGGTCGCCGACATGGACGTTCAGGAATTCGTCGGCATCAAGCCAGAGATACCAGGTGCCCTCGCAGTAGCCGACCTCGGTCTCGAAGGCCTGCACCGCCGCCTCTTGCGGGGCCACGCCCCAGCCAGGACTGGTGCGCAGAAAGGTCACTTCGCCGGCCTTGGCCAGCGCCTCCAGCAGCTCGTCCATTCCGTCGGTCGACCCGTTGGAGATGACCACGATCCGGTCGATCCCGATCACCCGGTGATAGGCGACCCATTCCAGCAGGAACGGCCCCTCGTTGCGCATGGCCGAGACCAGCACGACCTTTGGCCGTTCCGCAACGGGTGGGGAGTATGCGCGCGCTTCAGCCATGCAAAGGTCAGCCGACCGAGCCTTCCAGGCTGATCGCGACCAGGCTTTGCGCTTCCATCGCGAATTCCATCGGCAGGGCCTGCAGGACCTCCTTGCAGAAGCCGTTCACCACCAGGGCGACGGCCTCTTCCTCGTCCATGCCGCGCGACCGGCAGTAGAAGAGCTGGTCGTCGTCCACCTTGGAGGTGGTCGCTTCATGCTCCACGCGGCTCGAATTGTTGCGCACTTCGATGTAAGGCACGGTGTGCGCCCCGCATTTGTCGCCAATCAGAAGACTATCGCACTGGGTGTAGTTGCGGCTGTCGTGGGCGCGCGGGTGCATCGACACGAGGCCCCGATAGGTGTTCTGCGCCCGGCCCGCAGAAATCCCCTTGGACACGATGCGCGACTTGGTGCGCTTGCCAAGGTGGATCATCTTGGTCCCGGTGTCGGCCTGCTGGGCGTTGTTGGCGATGGCGATCGAGTAGAACTCGCCCTGGCTGTCATCGCCGCGCAGGATGCAGGAGGGGTATTTCCAGGTGATCGCCGAGCCGGTTTCGACTTGCGTCCACATCACCTTGGACCGGTCGCCCCGGCAATCGGCGCGTTTGGTGACGAAGTTGTAGATGCCCCCGACCCCGTTCTCGTCGCCCGGATACCAGTTCTGGACGGTGGAGTATTTCACCTCGGCGTCCTTCAGGATCACGATCTCGACCACCGCCGCATGCAGCTGGTTGATGTCGCGCTTGGGCGCGGTGCAGCCTTCCAGGTAGCTGACATAGGCGCCCTCGTCGCAGATGATGAGGGTGCGCTCGAACTGGCCGGTGTTTTCGGCATTGATGCGGAAATAGGTCGACAGCTCCATCGGGCAGCGGGTGCCCTTGGGGATGTAGACAAAGGAGCCGTCGCTGAACACGGCGCTGTTCAGGGTCGCAAAGAAGTTGTCCGTCGGCGGCACGACCGACCCCAGATACTGCTTCACCAGCTCGGGATGTTCGCGCACGGCCTCCGAGATCGAGCAGAAGATCACCCCCGCCTTGGCCAGTTCCGCCTTGAAGGTGGTGCCCACCGACACCGAGTCGAAGACCGCGTCCACCGCCACCTGGCGCGGCTCGGCTTCCCCTTCGACTCCGGCCAGAAGCATCTGTTCTTTCAGGGGAATCCCCAGCTTGGCATAGGTCGCCAGAAGCTTCGGATCGACCTCGTCCAGCGATTTGGGCTTTTTCGCCATGCTTTTCGGCGTCGCGTAGTAGAACTGGTCCTGATAGTCGATGTCGGGATAGCTCACCATCGCCCACCGCGGCTCTTCCATCTTGAGCCAGCGCCGGTAAGCGGCCAGACGCCACTCCAGCAGCCAGTCAGGCTCGCCATTCTTGGACGAGATCAGGCGGACGATATCCTCGTTCAACCCCTTGGGGGCGTAGTCCATCTCGATGTCGGTTTCCCAGCCGTACTTGTACTTGCCGGCCATCGCCTGGACGGTTTCGATCGTCTCGCGGTCCACGCCTTCGCGCACCTCGGTTCCATCGACAGTTTCCAATACGGCGTTCATCGGCGTTTCCTTTCAGGCAGCCCGAGCACGGGCCTTGGCATAGGCGTTGGTCCACAGGGTGGCGAACCGCAGCACGTCGTCTTTTGTCACCCCCGGGCCGATCGAGACCCGGATCGCCTGGCCCGCAAGGCCCTGGTCAAAGCCCATCGCGGTCAGCACGCGGCTGGCCCGGACCTTTCCGCTGGAACAGGCCGAGCCCGCAGAGACGGCAAACCCGGCAAGGTCCATCGCCATGACCTGAGTTTCGCCCTTCCAACCCGGAGCGATCAGGCACAGCGTGTTCGGCAGTCTAGCCGACCCATTCCCGACGGAAATAGTTTCTTTTGCCGCAGCCGACAACTCCGATTCTAGAATATTTCTAAGTTCGGCGACTTCATCCCAGACGCCATCGGCCAGATCACGCGCGGCGGCCTCGGCGGCGGCGGCGAAACCGGCGATGCCGATCAGGTTCTCGGTCCCCGCCCGGCGGCCCAGCTCCTGCCCGCCGCCTTTCAGCTGCGCCGGCACGTCGATCCCCCGCCGCACCACCAGCGCGCCGATGCCCTTGGGGCCGCCCAGCTTGTGCGCCGACACAAGGCCCATGTCGCAGCCCAGCCAGTTGAAGGCCAATGGCACCTTGCCGAAAGCCTGCGTCAGATCGCTGACCGCCAGGCCGGAGGGCAAGTCCTGCATCACGCCGGTTTCGGAATTCGCCAGTTGCAAGGCGGTCCGGGCCGGGTCGCTGACTGCCACCCTGCCCTGCCCGTCCACCGGCAGCGACGGCTCGCACCAGGCCAAAACCGCGTCATGCTCCACGCCCGCGCAGACCAGACCACGACCGGCGCAGGCCAGCGAGGCAGCCTCGGTCGCGCCCGACGTGAAGACGATATCGGAACCCTCGGCCCCAAGTGCTGCGGCGATCCTGGCGCGCGATGTCTCCAGCAGCGATTTGGCCGCCCGCCCCTCGGCATGGACCGACGAGGGGTTTCCGACCACCTCTGTCGCCGCAAGCATCGCCGCCTTCGCCTCGGGGCGCAGAGGGGCGGTCGCGTTCCAGTCGAGATAGACCCGTGTCATTCCTCGTCCACCACGCGGAACAGATGCGGCACGGCGGGACAGGGGGTCAGGTCGTTCTTCACGACATCCGACAGCCGCACCTGATGCAGGAAGACATAGACGTTGGCCGACAGGCTTTCCCACAGCCGGTTGGTCAGCGACTGGGCGCGCGACCCCGACAGCCCGCCGGAAGCCCCTGCCCCGGTGTGCATGGCATCCACCGTCTCTTCGACAGCCTCCATCACTTCGGAGATGCGGATGTCGTTCGGGCTGCGGGCCAGCTTGTAGCCGCCGCCCGGTCCCCGCACCGCCTCGACCAGGCCCGCGCGGCGGAGCTTGACGAAGAGCTGTTCAAGATAGGGCAGGCTGATGTCCTGCCGCTTGGAAATCGCAGCCAGCGACACCAGGTCGTCGCCGCCCTTTTGCCCTTCGGCCAGCGCAAGGTCGGCCAATGCCACCATCGCATAGCGCCCCTTGGTCGAAAGCTTCATGCCGCCCCTCCGCCCCGGCCTGCCGGGAATCGCAATCGCATTGACGCCGCGCCTGTGCGGCATTACCTCAGTCAAGCCCCGAAAGGTCGGTCCCGGCCCCGGCCAGCCCGCCTTAGAACGGTTCTAGTTTATCCGAGCGAAAGCGTCAAGAAATCGCTCCCGCATGAGAAGAGTGTAATGCCCGAGGTTATATTTGCCGGCCCCGACGGACGCCTTGAGGGCCGCTATCACCCGCAAAAGGACCGCGACGCGCCGATTGCCATCGTGCTGCATCCCCACCCGGCCTATGGCGGGACGATGAACAACAAGGTGGTCTACAACCTGCATTACGCCTTCTACAATCTGGGCTTCACGGTGCTGCGTTTCAACTTCCGTGGCGTCGGGCGCAGCCAGGGCGAGTATGACCAGGGCATCGGCGAGCTGTCCGACGCCGCCTCGGCGCTGGATTACCTGCAGGCGATGAACCAGAATTCCAAGCAGTGCTGGGTCGCCGGTTTCAGCTTCGGGGCCTGGATCGGGATGCAGCTCTTGATGCGGCGGCCCGAGATCACCGGCTTTGTCTCGGTGGCCCCGCCGGCGAACCTCTACGACTTCTCGTTCCTGGCCCCCTGCCCGTCTTCGGGTCTGATCATCAACGGTTCGGCCGACAAGGTGGCCCCCCCGAAGGACACCAGGACGCTCGTCGGCAAGCTGCACGAGCAGAAGGGCATCACGATCACCCACACCGAGATCGAAGGCGCGGACCACTTCTTCAAGGACGAAGAGGCACATATGAAACCGATGATCCAGACGGTCTCGGACTATGTCCGCCGGAGGATGACGGAGGCCACCCGCTAATGTCCGCGTTGCAGCTTCTGGCCGACAAGCTGGCCGACGACGTCCTTGCCGCCGAGGCCGAACTTGGCGACGACCGCTTCTACGAAAAGGTGGCGCAGGTGCTGATGGCCGCCTCGCCGACGTTTCAAGAGGCCTACATCACCTCGATCCGTGTCCGCCTGGCCGAACGCCGGGGCCGCGAATACCTGGAGCGCGCTCTGGCCGCCAAGCGCGGGCTGATCTCCGAGGCCGAGGCCGGGGCCGGGGAAGACCTGCCGGTCGACCATGCAGGCTCGGGTCATTGACCGACCGGCTTGAGGCGCAGTTCGCGTTTCCGAATGCAGCCGACCGGGTGAAAGCCAAGGCCCGGCCCTGGTTCGCCTGAGCCGCTTCGTTCGACGTCGTCTCCTTGTCGTCTCCTTGTCGGGGACCGCCCCAGCGAGGAGTGACGCAGTCCACGACGAGCGGTGCGCCAAGGGCTGCGGCAATTCGGTATACAATCGCATACCGCACTTCCCTTGGCCCGGATTTTCCGCTATGCAGCGGCCAACCGAATCCCATTAGCCGGAGAGACAGATGTCGAAGATCAAGGTAGCCAACCCCGTCGTCGAGCTTGATGGCGACGAGATGACCCGGATCATCTGGGATTTCATCAAGCAGAAGCTGATCCTGCCCTATCTCGACATCGACCTGAAATACTACGACCTCGGGATCGAGGAGCGCGACCGCACCGACGATCAGATCACCATCGACGCAGCCAATGCCATCAAGCAGTACGGCGTCGGCGTCAAATGCGCCACGATCACCCCGGACGAACAGCGGGTCGAGGAATTCGGCCTGAAGCAGATGTGGAAAAGCCCGAACGGCACGATCCGCAACATCCTGGGCGGCGTGATCTTCCGCGAGCCGATCATCTGCAAGAATGTCCCGCGCCTGGTGCCGCACTGGACCCGGCCGATCGTCGTCGGCCGCCACGCCTTTGGCGACCAGTACCGCGCGACCGACTTCAAGTTCCCCGGCGCGGGCAAGCTTTCGATGAAGTTCGTCGGCGACGACGGCACCGTGATCGAGCGCGACGTCTATTCGGCCCCCTCGGCCGGCGTCTACATGGGCATGTACAACCTGGATGACAGCATCACCGACTTTGCCCGCGCCTCGCTGAACTACGGGTTGCAGCGCGGCGTTCCGGTCTATCTGTCCACGAAGAACACGATCCTGAAGGCCTATGACGGCCGCTTCAAGGACATCTTCCAGCAGGTCTTCGACGCGGAATTCGCCGACAAGTTCAAGGCCAAGGGCATCACCTACGAACACCGGCTGATCGACGACATGGTGGCCTCGGCGCTGAAATGGTCGGGCGGCTATGTCTGGGCCTGCAAGAACTATGACGGCGACGTGCAGTCCGACATCGTGGCGCAGGGCTTCGGCTCGCTTGGCCTGATGACATCCGTGCTGATGACGCCCGATGGCAAGATCGTCGAGGCCGAAGCCGCCCACGGCACCGTGACCCGCCACTACCGCGAGCATCAGAAGGGCAAGCAGACCTCGACCAACTCCATCGCGTCGATCTACGCCTGGACCGGGGGCCTCAAGCACCGCGCGACGCTGGATGGGAACGAGGCGCTGATGCGCTTTGCCACCACGCTGGAGAAGGTGACTGTCGATGCCGTGGAAGACGGCCACATGACCAAGGACCTCGCCTTGCTGGTGGGGCCGGACCAGAAGTGGCTGACCACGATGGGCTATCTGGAGAAGGTGGACGAATACCTGAACAAGGCGCTGAAGGGGTAATCGGCGTAGGGTGCGCTACAGCGCCCCTGCCCCGGAAATTGGGCCGAAGGGAAACCTTCGGCCCGTTTTGTTTCCGAGCCAGTTAGGTCAGTATTATTGACATTAACTATGGCATAATGTATGACCTATCCAGCCACAGGAGCCACCGATGCCCGACCGTCCCGACCAGCTCGCCGACCGCCCGCGCCACAGTGCGGTCGATGATGTGCAGGGCATCGCCTTCGGGGTGACGATGGCGGGTCTGGGCATGCACATCCTGACTCACATGGGCTTTGTCACCGGGCAGACCACCGGCCTTGCGGTGCTGCTCGCCCATGCCACCGGCCTCCCCTTCCCGGCGGTCTATTTCGCGGTGACGCTGCCCTTCCTGGGCCTGGCGTGGAAGCGCCTGGGCGCGCGGTTCGCCCTGCGGACGCTGGCGACCACGGCGGCCCTTTCGACCCTTGTCGCCGTTCTGCCGGACTGGCTGGAGCTGGGCCGGATCGAGCCCGCCGTCGCCGCCGTCCTGTTCGGCCTGCTTTTCGGCATCGCGGCGCTGGCGGCGATCCGGCATGGCGGCAGTTTCGGCGGCCTTTCCGTCCTGTGGATCGAGTTGCAGGACCGCACCGGCTTTCCCGCGGGCCATGCGCAGCTGCTGTCGGATGTGGTGATCTTCGGCCTTGCGGCCCTGGTGATGCCGATCGACATCCTGGCCTACAGCTTTCTGGGCGCGGCGGTCTTCTCGCTGTTCCTGGCCGCAAACCACCGCCGCGACCGCTATATCGCGGCCTGACGCGCAAGGCGCGGGCCAGGAAACCCCAGGCGCCAGCGCGCGATCCCACGCTTTCCCCAGGCCGTCCGGCTTTGTCCGGCGCGGACCGTCCACCGCCTCTGGCCAGCCGCAGCAAAACCCTGTAAGGCCCCGCCAACCCTATCCGGATCGGACCCCATGGAACTGCGCAACATCGCCATCATCGCCCACGTCGACCACGGCAAGACCACGCTCGTGGACGAGCTTCTGAAACAGTCGGGGGCGTTCCGCGACAACCAGGCCGTTTCCGAACGGGCGATGGATTCGAACGACATCGAACGCGAACGCGGGATCACGATCCTGGCCAAGTGCACCTCGGTCGAATGGCATTCGACCCGGATCAACATCGTCGACACCCCCGGCCACGCCGACTTTGGCGGCGAGGTGGAGCGGATCCTGTCGATGGTCGACGGCGTCTGCCTGCTGGTCGACGCCGCCGAAGGCCCGATGCCGCAGACGAAGTTCGTGCTGGCCAAGGCGCTGGCCCTCGGCCTTCGCCCCATCGTCGTGCTGAACAAGGTCGACAAGCCCGACGCCGAACCCGACCGCGCGCTGAACGAGGTGTTCGACCTGTTCGCCAACCTTGGCGCCGATGACGACCAGCTGGATTTCCCGCATGTCTACGCCTCGGGCCGCTCTGGCTGGGCCGACATGGAGCTGGACGGGCCGCGCAAGGACCTGGCGGCGCTGTTCGACCTGATCGTGCGCCACGTCCCCGCGCCGAAGGTGCTGGCCCGCGTGGACGAGCCGTTCTCGATGCTGGCGACCACCCTTTCCGCCGACCCCTATCTGGGGCGCATCCTGACTGGCCGGGTCGAGTCCGGGCGCATCACCACCGGCACCTCGCTGAAGGCGCTGTCGCGCACCGGCGACCGGCTGGAACAGTTCCGCGTGACCAAGATCCTCGCCTTCCGCGGCCTGACCCAGACCGCCATCGACGAGGCCGTCGCGGGCGACATCGTGACGCTGGCCGGCATGACCAAGGCCACTGTGGCCGACACGCTTTGCGCGCTGGAAATCGACACCGCGCTGCCCGCCCAGCCGATCGACCCGCCGACGATCACCGTCACCTTCGGCATCAACGACAGCCCGCTGGCGGGCCGCGACGGCTCCAAGGTCCAGTCCCGCGTCATCCGCGAGCGGCTGATGAAGGAATCCGAGGTCAACGTCGCGATCAAGGTCGCCGACACCCCCGGCGGCGATGCCTTCGAGGTGTCGGGCCGCGGCGAACTTCAGATGGGCGTGCTGATCGAAAACATGCGGCGCGAGGGGTTCGAGCTGTCGATCTCGCGTCCCCGGGTGATCTTTCAGGACATCGACGGCGTGCGCAACGAGCCGGTCGAGGAAGTCACCATCGACGTCGATGACGAATACTCCGGCGCGGTCATCGACAAGCTGACCGGCGAGCGCAAGGGCGACCTGGTCGAGATGAAGCCCGCGGGCGTTGGCAAGACCCGGATCATCGCGCATGTGCCGTCGCGGGGCCTGATCGGCTATCAGGGCCAGTTCCTGACCGACACCCGCGGCACCGGCGTCCTGAACCGGATCTTCCACGGCTGGACCCCGCACAAGGGCCCGATCCAGGGCCGGCGTCAGGGGGTGCTGATCTCGACCGAGGCCGGCGTCTCGGTCGCCTATGCGCTGTGGAACCTGGAAGAACGCGGCCGCATGTTCATCGGCCCGCAGGAACAGGTCTACGTCGGCATGCTGATCGGCGAGCACTCGCGCGAGAACGACCTTGAGGTCAACCCGCTGAAGGGCAAGAAGCTGACCAACGTCCGCGCGTCCGGCACCGATGAGGCGGTCCGCCTGACCCCGCACATCCGCTTTTCGCTGGAAGAGGCCATCGCCTATATCGACGACGACGAGCTGGTCGAGGTGACGCCCAAGATCATCCGCCTGCGCAAGCGCCTGCTGGACCCGAACGAGCGCAAGCGGCAAAGCCGGAAAGAGTGATCAAACGCCGGGCGGGCTGACCGGCCCGCCTTACGCCGCGGCGGCAAGGCGGCAGGGCAGGAAGTCTTCCACCCGGACCGATGCGCCGTCAAAGGTGCAGAAACTGTAAGGCGGGACTTCCTCCCAGCCACCTTCTTCGGCTTCCAGCGGTTCCGACACGACGGCGCGACCCTGACGGGTGTCCGACCAGCGGTGATAGAGCGAGGGTGCTGCGTCATCGGTGGAATAGCGCACGGCATAGAGGCGCTGGCCATCCGAGAGGGCCGCCGTCATCCGCAGATGCGGCCCCTGCCCCTTGGTCCGGGCCAGCCGGATGAACCGTGCGGCCGCCCGCTCCAGCGCGCTGCGGGGGTCATCGCCCAGACCTTCGGCCAGCGCGACAAGGAAGAGCGCCTCGCTGTCGGTGGCACCCTTGCGGTGGGGATAAAGGCCTTCGGGGATCATCATATCGGCATCGCGGCGGAAAGCGTCATAGCCGCCGACCTGACCGTTGTGCATGAAGCTCCACCTGCCATGCGTGAAGGGGTGGCAGTTGTTGCGGCTGGTGGCCGTGCCCGTGCTGGCGCGCACATGGGCGAGGAACAGATGCGACTGGACCTGCGCGGTCAGGCTTTTCAGGTTGGGGTCCGACCAGGCGGGCAAGACGTCGCGGAAAAGGCCGGGCTCGGGCCTCGCGCCATACCAGGCGATGCCGAAGCCGTCAGCGTTGATCGCGGTGTGGCACTGGGTGGCGCAGTGGCTTTGGTGGATCAGGGAGTGTCCGGGGCGGCTGATGATCTCCTCCAGGAAGATCGGCGCGCCGGTATAGGCGGCCCAGCGGCACATCTAGCGTGCCCCCGTGGTGGTAAGGATCATCTGCCCGGCCCTTCCTTTTTCCGCAACACTAGCAGAAATCAGCGGGGGCCGGGAAGATAATGCAATCAATTCAAGGCGAATTGGCGGGAAAGCCCTATTCGATCTCCTCGACGACCATCAGGTCGCGGGTGCTGGCGCCCTTGGCATGCGCGAGCGCGGCCTGGTAGGCCGGCGAGTTGTAGCAGGCCACCGCCTGTTCCAGGCTGGGGAAGCGGGCAACCACGTTGCGCGGGCGGTCGTTGCCTTCCAGCTGAACATGGCGGCCGCCGCGGGCCAGGAAGACGCCGCCGTGGGCTGCGATGGCCTCGGTCGCGCCCTTGGCGTAGCGGGCATAGGCCTCGGCGTCGGTGACGTGGACATGGGCGATCCAGAGTGCGGTCGGCATCCTATCCTCCGATTGCGGCTTCGGCCGCCTTGATGGCTGCATCGGCCTGGGCGATGTCGGCGCCTCCGGCCTGAGCCATGTCGGGACGCCCGCCGCCACCCTTGCCGCCAAGGGCTTCGGCTGCGGCCTGGACCAGGGTCACGGCAGAGAGCCTGTCCGTCAGGTCGGCGGTGACACCCGCAGCGACGGCGGGCTTGGCACCCGTGTCGGCAATGAGCAGGACCGCGCCCGAGCCGAGGCGGGCTTTCATCTCGTCGATCAGCGCCGGCAGGTCCTTGCCAGAAACGCCCGAAAGCACCTGAGCTATGAACTTCACTCCGTTGATTTCCCTGGCCTCTGGCCCCGCTGCCTTGCCACCCATCGCCACTTCGCGGCGCAGTTGCGCGACCTCGTTCGCCAGCGCCTTCCGCTCATCGAACAGCGCGCGGATGCGGTCGGCAAGCTCGGCCACCGGAGCCTTGATGATCGCCGCGATGTCGTTCAGCCGGGCGTCCTGCTGGCGCAGGTGATCCAGCGCCGCCTGCCCGGTCAGCGCCTCGATCCGCCGAACGCCCGCGCTGGAGGCGCTTTCCGACAGGATCACCATCGCCCCGATGTCGCCGGTGCGGCTCACATGCGTGCCGCCGCACAGCTCAAGGCTGTAGGTCTTGCCGTCGCTGCCCTTGCCGGACCCCTCCAGCGTCCCCATCGAGACGACACGGACCTCATCGCCGTATTTCTCGCCGAACAGGGCCTGGGCGCCAATGGCGCGGGCGTCGTCGGGGGTCATGATCCGGGTCTGGACGGGCGCGTTCTGGCGGATGAAGGCGTTGACCTCGGCCTCGATGGTCGACAGGTCCGGGGCCGGGATGGCGGCCGAATGGCTGAAGTCAAAGCGCAGCCGGTCGGCGGCGTTGAGGCTGCCCCGCTGGGCCACGTGATCACCAAGCCGTCGGCGCAGCGCCTCGTGCAGCAGGTGCGTGGCGGAGTGGTTGGCGCGGATCGCGGAGCGGCGGGTATGCGCGACCTCCAGCTTGGCGGGTTGTCCTTTGATCACAGTGCCTTCCGTTACGCGGCCAATGTGGATGAAGACCCCGGCGGCCTTCCTGACGTCGGTCACTTCGGCAGTGCCGGTGTCGGTGCGGATCAACCCCGCATCGCCGACCTGGCCTCCGCTTTCGGCGTAGAACGGGGTCTGGTTGACGACGATCTGCACCGCCTCGCCGACAGCGGCCTGCCCCACGGGTGCCGCATCGCGCAAGAGGGCGGTGATGACGCCCTCGGCGGTTTCGGTGTCGTAGCCGAGGAATTCGGTCACGCCATGTTCTTCGGCGATCTCGAACCAGATCTTGGCATCCCCTGACGCCCCGGTGCCCGACCAGGCGGCGCGGGCCTTGGCCTTCTGCTCGGCCATCGCGGCATCGAAGCCCTGGACGTCCACCTCGCGGCCCTTTTCGCGCAGGGCGTCCTGGGTCAGGTCAAGCGGGAAGCCGTAGGTGTCGTACAGCTTGAACGCCGCCGCACCGGGAAGTGCAGCACCTTCGGCAAGACCGGCAAGTTCGTCGTCCAGCAGGCGCAACCCGCGGTCGAGGGTCTGCTTGAACTTGGTTTCCTCGCTGCGCAGGGTTTCCTCGATCAGCGCCTGCGCCCGCGACAGCTCGGGGTAGGCACCGCCCATCTGCCGCACCAGCGCCGGGACCAGGCGGTGCATCACCGGGTCCTGCGCGCCCAGCATGTGGGCATGGCGCATCGCGCGGCGCATGATCCGGCGCAGGACATAGCCGCGGCCTTCGTTCGAGGGCATCACCCCATCGGCGATCAGGAACGAGGTCGACCGCAGGTGGTCCGCGATGACCCGGTGGTGGATTTTCCCCGGCCCGTCAGGGTCCTGGCTGGTGACGTTCGCGCTGGCCTCGATCAGGCTGCGCATCAGGTCGGTGTCATAGTTGTCGTGCTTGCCCTGCAGCAGCGCGCCGATCCGTTCGAGCCCCATGCCGGTGTCGATCGACTGCATCTCCAGCGGCACCAGCCGCCCGTCGGCGAACTGTTCGTTCTGCATGAAGACGTTGTTCCAGATCTCGATGAACCGGTCGCCGTCTTCCTGCGCCGAGCCCGGAGGGCCGCCCCAGATGTGCGGCCCGTGGTCATAGAAGATCTCGGTGCAGGGGCCGCAGGGGCCGGTCGGGCCCATGCGCCAGAAGTTGTCGTCGGATGCGATGCGGATGATGCGGTCGTCGGGCAGGCCCGCGACCTTCTTCCAGATCGCAGCCGCCTCGTCGTCGCTGTGGTAGACGGTGACCAGAAGCTTGTCCTTGGCCAGGCCGAAGTCCTTGGTCAGCAGCTCCCAGGCAAAGGCGATGGCCTGGTCCTTGAAGTAGTCGCCAAAGCTGAAATTGCCCAGCATTTCGAAGAAGGTATGGTGGCGCGCGGTATAGCCGACATTGTCGAGGTCATTGTGCTTGCCCCCTGCCCGCACGCATTTCTGCGCGGTGGTGGCACGCTTGTAGTCCCGCGTCTCGACCCCGGTGAACAGGTTCTTGAACTGCACCATGCCCGAGTTGGTGAACATCAGCGTGGGATCGTTCCGCGGCACCAGGGGCGAGCTGTCGACGACCCGGTGATCGTTGCGGCGGAAGAAGTCGAGATAGGTGGAGCGGATGTCGTTCAGCGAGGCCATGTCGGGGCGGTCCTTGGCGAGATCAGGAATTCGGACCCCGTGTAGCCCCCTGCAAGGGGCCTGTCCACAGTCGGCCTTGCCCAGCAAGGGAAAAAGGCCGCTAGCGCAGCACGTCCACCGCGTCGCCGTTGCGGATCACGCCGTCCTGCTCGATGGAACACAGGACCCCGCGCAAGCGCAGCTGGGGGTGCGCGCGGACCCAGTCGAAGGCCGCTTCGCCGTGGCGCACCTTCCACTTGGCGCAGGCGTCGTTCCAGACCTCGGAGACGCGCAGAACGGCGGTGCCGACCGCCAGCAGTTGCCCTGCGGGCAGGTTTGCTTCGGTCATGTCCAGGTCGCAGACGAAGGTGTCGCCGGGATGGACGACGGTGGTGCGGTCACGCCAGACCAGGTCCAGCACCCGGCGCGGCAGGATCGAGACCTGGATGCCGGGGTGGCCCGAGCCGTCGGGCAGCTTCAGCCAGGGCGCGGTGCCCCAGCGTTCGCCGGGGATGCCGTGCAGTCGCGTCAGGGTCAGGTCATCGACGAAACGGCGTTCGCCATAGCCGGGGCGAAAGCACAGGAATTCGACCGCGCTGCCGGTCTTGGGTGCGGACAGCACCTCTGGCAGCGCGGCCATCAGCTCATCGCGGGTGACCTGGCCGCTCACTCGTCCAGGACATCCGCGCTGTCTTCACCGGCCATCGTGAAGTCCAGCCCGTTGGCTGCGCGAATCTTGTCCTCGATCGCCAGGGCGACGGAGGGGTTCTGCTTGAGGAACGCCTTCGCGTTCTCGCGCCCCTGCCCGATGCGTTCGTCGCCGTAAGAGTACCAGGCGCCCGACTTTTCCACCACGCCGGCCTTGACGCCGATGTCGACCAACTCACCCATCTTCGAGATGCCCTCGCCATACATGATGTCGAATTCCACCTGCTTGAAGGGCGGGGCCACCTTGTTCTTCACCACCTTGACGCGGGTGGTGTTGCCGACGACCTCTTCCCGGTCCTTGATCGCGCCGATGCGGCGGATGTCCAGACGGACCGAGGCGTAGAATTTCAGCGCATTGCCGCCGGTGGTGGTTTCGGGGCTGCCGAACATCACGCCGATCTTCATGCGGATCTGGTTGATGAAGATCACCATGCAGTTGCTGCGGCCGATGCTTGCGGTCAGCTTGCGCATCGCCTGGCTCATCAGGCGGGCCTGGCTGCCCATCTGCATGTCGCCCATGTCGCCTTCGATCTCGGCCTTGGGCACCAGGGCTGCGACCGAATCCACCACGACCAGGCTGACCGCGCCCGAACGCACCAGCGTATCCACGATCTCCAGCGCCTGTTCGCCGGTATCGGGCTGGCTGATCAGGAGTTCATTCAGGTCAACGCCCAGCTTCTTGGCATATTGCGGGTCAAGCGCGTGTTCGGCGTCGACAAAGGCGCAGACCCCGCCCTTCTTCTGTTCCTCGGCGACGACATGCAGGGTCAGCGTGGTTTTCCCCGAGCTTTCCGGCCCATAGATCTCGATGATGCGGCCCTTGGGCAACCCGCCGATCCCCAGGGCGATGTCCAGACCCAAGGAACCCGTCGAGGTCGCCTCGATGTCCATCGCCGGGCTGTCGGCACCAAGGCGCATGATCGAGCCCTTGCCGAACTGCCGTTCGATCTGTGCGAGCGCGCTTTCCAGCGCCTTCGACTTGTCCATATCCCGCTTGCTCCCGAGGTCGAGAAGGTTTGCCGTCGCCATGTCACGCTCCTTATTTCACAGCCACCCGCAGGCGGCAATCCTTGCCCGCGTTCCCCAAGTGTTCCTGATCTTATGAGCACAAAAAGGGAACAATTCAACTCAAATCTGGTGATGGCAGTTTTTCACGGCTTTGGTTAAGGGAGTGTTGACGGAAGTCCGGTGCAACCGGGCGATGTGAGGCCAATCCAGGGGAAAGCGGTCAGGATGCTGGTGTTCTGGGAGCAGAGGCTGGCGTTTCTGGCCACGCCGAAGACGGGGTCCACGGCGATTGCGGCGGCTCTCGAATCGCGGGCGGCGGTTTCGATCCAGCGGCCTCCGCTCTTGAAGCACACCACGGTCCACCGCTACCGCCGGTTCATCGGACCCTATCTGGAGGCCGCCTCGAAGGACCACTTCACCCTGGTCGCCCTGATGCGCGAGCCGACCGACTGGCTGGGGTCATGGTACCGGTTCCGCCAGCGCGACGAGACCGATGCGGGCAAGTCGACCAGGGGGATCAGCTTCGACGACTTTGTCCAGGCCTGGTGCCAGGACCCGCGGCCGGATTTCGCCGATGTGGGCAGCCAGGGCAAGTTCCTGCGGCCAAGGCAGGGCGTCGGGGTCGACCGGCTGTTCCGCTATGAGGAGATCGACAGCTTCGTCCGGTTCCTGGAGGATCGGCTGCACTGCGAGATTACCCTGCCGCGGCTGAACGTCTCTCCGGCCGGGGCCACGCAGATCTCGGCGCAAACCGCTGCCAGGCTGCGCGAGGTCGCGGCCGAGGACTTTGCGCTTTATGCCACCCTGACGGCTTAGGCGTCCGGTTGCCGGTCGGGGCATCGGGGCATGACAGCTGCGCGGAAAGCAGCTAACTTGCGCGGCAAGGGGCGCCCGCAAAGGGCGATCTAGACCCCGTGAGGCATGAAAGGGCGGTGGTATGACCGACATCAGGATGACGCGGCGCGGGCTGTTGCTGGGCGCCGGGGCCGTGGTTGCGACGGGCGCGCTGGCGGGCTGCAACAACGGGATCGGATCGAACGGGGCAAGCCAGATCGAGGCGCGGGTCGCCGCGACCGAGCAGTTCCTGTTCGCCCAGTATCCCGGCACGCAGGACCTGGCCAGCCGGGCCTCCGGGGTCCTGTACATGCCGCTGATGACCGAGGTCGGCGCGGGCTTCGGCGGGGCCTTCGGGCGCGGTGCGCTGCGGATCCAGGGGGTGACGGTCGACTATTATTCGGCGGCGAAAGGCTCGTTCGGGCTGCAGATCGGGGCGCAGCAATATGCCCACGCCCTGTTCTTCATGTCCCCCGAGGCGCTGGAGAATTTCCGGCGATCCTCGGGCTGGGCGGCAGGGGCGGACATCCGCTATGCCAGCCCCGAGGAAGGGGCTTCGATCGGCAAGCAGACGACCGAGCTGGACGAGGTCATCGCGATGGTCTTCGGCCAGCAGGGGCTGATCGCGGGGGCCTCGCTGGCGGGGATCAAGTATACCCGGATCATTCCCTGAGACTTGCCCCACAGCGGACACTTCGCGATGATCGCTCGGTTCCGGCGTCGTGGGCGCGAAGCTTGTTCCTTTGTCGGGTCGCGGGGGGTGGGGGTGAACCCCGCCCTATTTCAGCCGCCGGATCAGGCTGGAGGTGTCGTTCCTGCCCCCGCCCATCAGCTGGACATCCTTGTAGAACTGATCCACCAGCGCCGTCACCGGCAGGCGCGCGCCGATCTGGTCGGCGGTGTCGAGACAGATGCCAAGATCCTTGCGCATCCAGTCGACGGCGAAGCCGAAGTCGAAGCTGTCGGCCAGCATGGTCTTGTGCCGGTTGACCATCTGCCAGCTGCCTGCGGCCCCCTGGGAGATCACCTCCACCACCTTCTCGCCGTCGAGACCGGCTTTCTGGCCAAAGGCCAGCGCCTCGGACAGGCCCTGCATCAGGCCGGCGATGCAGATCTGGTTCATCATCTTGGCCAGCTGCCCGGACCCGCTGGCCCCGATCAGTCGGCAGATCCGGGCATAGCCGGCCATCACCGGCTCGGCCCGCGCATAGTCGGCAGGATCGCCGCCGCACATGATCGAGAGCTGGCCATTCTCGGCCCCCGCCTGTCCGCCCGACACCGGGGCGTCGACGAAATGCAGGCCAAGCGCTGCGGCGTCACCAGCAAGCTTGCGGGTGATCCGGGCCGAGACGGTGGTGTGGTCGACGAAGACCGCGCCCGGCGCCATGCCCGAAAACGCGCCGTCCGGGCCGGTGCAGACCTGGGCCAGGTCATCGTCGTTGCCGACGCAGGCCATCACGAACTCGGCCCCCGTCGCCGCCGCGCGCGGGGTGGCGGCAGCGGTTCCCCTGTGCCTTTCGGTCCAGGCCTGCGCCTTGGCGGGGGTCCGGTTGTAGACCGTCACCTCATGCCCCCTGGCGGCCAGATGTCCGGCCATCGGGAACCCCATGACTCCCAACCCCAGAAATGCAACCTTCGCCATGTGCGCCCCCCTGCTGTTGCCCTTCACCGGCGCTTCGACTAGGTACCGATCCGCTTCCCGCCGTCAAGGAGAGGCCTGACATGGACTGGCCCAAATGCTGACCGCCTTTCGCTGGCTGATCCGGATCGCATCGGGCCTGATTGCCCTGAGCGTCGTCATGGCCTTGCTGGCCTATTACATCCTGTCGCGGTCGCTGGTCGATTATGACGAGGATTTCACCGTTGCGGGGATCAGCGCCCCGGTCGAGATCGTGCGCAACAACGACAATGTTCCGCATATCTTCGGCCAGACCGACGAGGACGTGTTCTACGCCCTGGGCTTCGCCCATGCGCAGGACCGGCTGTGGCAGATGACGATGCTGCGGCGGACGGCGCAGGGGCGGCTGTCGGAAATCTTCGGCCCGGCGACGGTGAAGGTGGACGAGCTGATGCGGCGCCTTGACCTTTACGGGTTGGCGCTGCAATCGACCGAGGTGCAGGACGCCGCGACCTTGCGCGCGCTGGAGGCCTATGCGGCCGGGGTGAATGCCTGGATCGAAGAGGTCAACACTGGCGCGCGGGGCCGCGGCGCGCCGGAGTTCTTCCTGTTCGAGCCGGAAATCTCGGTCTGGGCCCCGGCGGATTCGATCGCGATCCTGAAGCTGATGGCGCTGCAACTGTCCAGCGCCGTGCAGACCGAGGTGTTGCGGGCCCGCGTCTCGCTGCTGCTGCCGAACGAGCGGCTGGCCGACATCCTGCCCGACGATCCGGGCCAGGGGGTCATCGCCCTGCCCGACTATGCCTCGCTGGTGCCGGGGGTGGCCCCCCTGAACGCGCCGATCCGGTTTGCCGGGGGGCCATTCTCACCCGTGGCGGCACCGGGACTGGCGGGGGCGTCGAACGCCTGGGCGGCGATGCCGGAACGGTCGGCGGCGGGGGGAAGCCTGCTGGCCAACGACCCGCATCTGGGGCTGACGGCGCCGACGATCTGGTATCTGGCGCGGCTGGAGCTGCGCTCGGGCGCGGTGATCGGCGGGACGATCCCGGGGGTGCCGCTGGTGCTGGTCGGGCGGTCCGAGACCCTGGGCTGGGGGCTGACCACGGCCTATGTCGATGACCAGGACGTGGTGATCGAGGCGCTGAACCCGGAGAACCCCGAGCAGTACCAGACGCCCGAAGGCTGGGCGACCTTCGAGAGCCGGCAGTCGATCATCCGGGTCAGGGATGCAGAGCCGGTGACGGTGACGCTGCGCTGGTCGCGGAACGGGCCGATCCTGCCGGGGGGGCACTACGACCTGGGCTCGATCACTCCGGTTGGGCATGTGGCGGCGATCAGCTGGACGGCGCTGTCGGGAGCCGACACCTCGATCAGCGGGGCTATGGCGATGATGAAGGCGCAAGACATCCCGCAGGCGCTGGAGGCGGGGCGCAGGGTGCTGGCCCCGGCGCAGAACGTGATGCTGGCGGACGGGACGGGGATTGCGCTGCAGGTGATCGGGGCGCTGCCCGCGCGGGATGCGGGGCACCCGTCGCAGGGCCGCCTGCCGGCGCTGGGATCCGACGCGCGGGTCGGCTTCAAGGGGGTCTTGCCCTACGAGGACAATCCGCGGGTGGTCAGCCCGGCCTCGGGGCTGCTGGGCAACACCAACAACAAGACGGTGGACCGCCCCTTCCCGAAGCATGTCAGCTTCGACTGGGGCGATACGCAGCGCATCCAGCGCTGGCTGACGCTGATGCAGGCGCGCGAGGTGCACACCCGCGAAAGCTTCATCGAGGCGCAGCTGGACACGGTGAACCCGACGGCGCGCGCGCTCTTGCCGCTGATCGGCGCGGACCTGTGGTTCACCGGAGAGGCGGCACCCGAGGGCTCGCCGGAACGCTTGCGGCAGCGGGCGCTGATCCTGCTGGCGGAATGGAACGGCGAGATGAACGAACATCTGCCCGAACCGCTGATCGCCGAGGCCTGGATGCGGGCGCTGATGAAGCGGCTGATCCAGGATGACCTGGGCGCGATGGCGGAAAGCTTCACCCATATCTCTCCGGTCTTCATCGAGCGGGTCTATCGCAACGTCGGCGGGGCGAGCGTCTGGTGCGACGTGATCCGGTCGGCGGCGGTGGAAAGCTGCACCGACATCGCGCGCATCGCGCTGGACGAGGCGCTGTTGCAGCTGACCGAGCGGTACGGCAAGAACATCGAAAGCTGGCGTTGGGGCGATGCGCACCAGGCGACGCACGACCATCCGGTGCTGGGCGAGGTGGCGTTGGTCAAGTATTTCGTCAACATCCGGCAGTCGACCAGCGGCGGGGACAACACGCTGATGCGGGGTGTCACCCGTGGCGAGGGGCCGGAGCCGTATCAGAACGTCCATTCGGCGGGCTACCGGGGGGTCTATGACTTTGCCGACCCCGACTCGTCGGTCTTCATCACCGCGACGGGGCAGTCGGGGCATCCCTTGTCACGGCACTATGATGACCTGGGCGTGTTGTGGCGGCGCGGGGAATACATCCCGATGTCGCTGGACCCCGCCCTTGCGCGGGCGGCGGCGGCGGGGGTGATGGTGCTGACGCCGGAGGGGCAGTAGCCGCGCGGCGGATGACCATCGCACCCCTGCCCCGCGTTGCGTGGTTTGGCGGTCGGGGCGGCATGCGGCGGGGATATTTGGGCAAGGATGAAAGCTGCCGCCGCGGGCCGAAGCCAGGCCTTGCGTCGGCATCAGGTCAGAGCTTGCGCCAGCGGTTCTGCTGGCGGGCGGTCCAGCGGACGGTAAGGTGCCAGCCGTCCTCGGCTTCGGTCTCGTGCTGGACGATGTTCTGCTCGTGAAGCCAGGCGCGTTTGCCGCCCTGGGCAAAGGGAACCATCAGCTGGGCCTCGGTGCGGTCGGCGTCGAGGGTGGCGGTGATGAGGGTGAGGAGCGGCTCGACCCCTTCGCCGGTCAGCGCCGAGACGGGCAGGACGCGGGGGCGTTGCGCGGCTTGTGCGCTGAGCGCCTCGCGCTGGGAGGCGTCGACGAGGTCGAGCTTGTTCCAGACCTCGATCAGCGGAGTGTCGGCCCCGACACCGAGCGAGGTCAGGATGTCGGCCACATCGGCGGCCTGCTCCACCGTCTCGGGGTGCGAGATGTCGCGGACATGCAGGATGAGGTCGGCCGACAGCACCTCTTCCAGCGTGGCGCGGAAGGCGGCGACAAGCTGGGTGGGCAGGTCCGAGATGAAGCCCACGGTGTCCGACAGGATGATCTTGGCGCCCGAGGGCAGCGTCACGCCGCGCATGGTGGGGTCGAGGGTCGCGAAGAGCATGTCCTTGGCCAGCACCTCGGCCCCGGTGATCCGGTTGAAGAGCGTGGACTTGCCGGCATTGGTGTACCCCACCAGCGCCACGATCGGGAACGGCACCTTGGCGCGGGCGGCGCGGTGCAACTCGCGGGTTTTCACCACCTGTTCCAGCTGGCGCTTGAGGCGGATCACCTGGTCGTCGATGGCGCGGCGGTCGCTTTCGATCTGGGTTTCGCCCGGGCCGCCGACGAAGCCGAAGCCGCCGCGCTGGCGTTCAAGGTGGGTCCAGGCGCGGACGAGGCGGGTGCGCTGGTAGCTGAGGGCGGCAAGTTCGACTTGCAGGACGCCCTCGCGGGTGCGGGCGCGGTCGGCGAAGATTTCCAGGATCAGCGAGGTCCGGTCCAGAAGCTTGACCCCCCATGCCTTTTCCAGGTTGCGCTGCTGGACCGGCGAGACGGTGCCGTCGACGATGACAAGGTCGATGTGGTCGGCGTGGAAGCGGTCCTTCAGCTCGGCCACCTTGCCCGAGCCGAGCAGCGTACCGGGGGCCCCACGGGCCAGGCGGATCACTTCGGCACCCCGGACCTCCAGCTCTGGCAGGGCCGCGGCAAGCGACACCGCCTCGGCCAGCCCGTGTTCGGGCAGGCGCCGGGCCTGTGCCGACTTCAGCGCGGGATGCAGGACGAAGGTGCGCGTCGGCTGCGCGGCGGTGTCGCGCAGGCGCTGACCCTCGCGCTTGACGAGCAGGTCTTCGTCATCCTGGGGATCGCGGGTGATCAGTCTTCCCCTTCGTAGAGGCTGATCGGCGCGCCCGGCATGATGGTGGAGATCGCATGCTTGTAGACAAGCTGCGACTGGCCGTCGCGGCGCAGAAGCACGCAAAAATTGTCAAACCAGGTGATCACGCCCTGTAGCTTGACGCCGTTGATCAGGAAGATCGTGACCGGGACCTTGGCTTTGCGGACATGGTTGAGAAAGGCGTCTTGCAGGTTTTGCTTGTCAGCGGCCATCGTTCTTGTGCCTTGTTTTTCTATCGCTTCACTGTCGCGTCGTGGTCGTTCTTCGTTGCCCTGTTCGTGCCGCTTGTCACGGCTGACCCAAGTATGAAGCGGGCGGGCGGGAGTTTCCAGCGCAAAAAATCAGGCTGTTAGCTGGCCGGGACCTAGCGGCGGCCGCGGCTGGGCAGGATCAGGGCAAGAAGCGCCAGCGTCTCGAGCCGGCCGACGACCATCGCCACCCCGAGGATGATCTTCACCGGATCCGAAAGGTCCTGGTAGGCGATGGGCTGGGCCGCGCCAAGCTCGGCCAGCTGGCCGGTCGTGGTCAAGGCGGCGATGGCAAGGACCATCGTCTGCTCGAAACCCACCCCTGCCAGCAGCAGCAGGGCGGCGACCACGGCGATCGAGGAGGCGAAAAGCATGAAGAAGACCCAGGCGAACTGCGCGCCTTCCTGGCGCAGGCGGCGGGCCTCGGGTCCGCCGTGACCGATGGAGCTGGGATGGATGATCCGCTCCAGCTCGCGCTCGCCGTGGCGCAGCAGCGCGTAGACGCGGAGCAGCTTGACGCCGCCGGCCGCCGTGGCGGTGCCCCCGCCCATGATGGCCAGGCCAAGCAGCACAAGGCCGGGGGTGCCGATGCCCGACCAGTCGGCGGCGGTCTGCCAGTGCGAGGAGACGTAGCCGGTCGTGGTCAGGAACGAGGTGGCGGTGAAGAGGATGCCCCAGAACGAGGGCAGGACTTTGGCGGCGTCGTCAGCGGTGTCGGTCGCGATGAACCAGTGGCGCAGGAAGAGGACCAGCGTCACGGTCAGGACCAGAAGTGCGGCCAGGCGCAGTTCGGGGTCCTGCAGCAGCGGGCGACGGTTCTCGGCCAGCCGGACGCCGGGAAGCGCGCGGCGGGTGATGGCGAAGACGAAGCAGAGGAAGATCAGAAGCTCTCCGGCCGCGCTGGAGCTTGCGTCCTGGAAGGCGATGCTGCCGGTGATGCCGGAGGTGGACAGCGTGCCCATCGCGTGGATCAGGGCAGAGATCCCGTTTTCGCCAAGCAGCAGAAGGCCGCACCACAGCAGCAAGGTGATCGAGCCGTAGGCCGGGAAGAGCATCAGCGCGAAGCGGGTCAGCCGGATGGCGGGGTCGGCGGTGCGGGCGACCTGGGCGGTCCCCACGGCCCCGCGGCCGGGGACGCGCCCCGACGAGACCTCGGTCCCGCCAAGGTTCAGCGGCGCAAGGATCGCATAGGCCGCCAGGATGATGAGAAAGCCGCCGAACCAGCCCACCGTCGCGCGCCAGAGGTGCACCGCCTCGGCCAGCCGGTCCGGCGGGTAGACCGTGGCGCCGGTGGTGGTGAAGGCCGAGACCATCTCGAACCAGGCATTCACCAGCGAGGTGTCGGGCAAGGCCTCCATCAGCGGCAACGCCAGGGCGAAGGGCAGGAAGGCATAGGCCAGGACCAGTGCCGCCAGGTGGCTGCGCGCAGGGTCGCGGGGCAGATAAGCGGCGGTGGCGATGCCAAGCATCGCCGTGAGGATCAGCAGGATCAGGGCGGAATAGAGAAAGTCGCGGGCGTGTTCGTGGTCGTCCACCCCAAGGGCATAGATCGCGGGCACCAGCGCGATCACCCCCGAAAGACCAAGGAGCACCACCAGAAGCGGCAATTCTGCCAGCCGCGCCAGCATCAGAAGAAGTCGATGGAGACTTGCAGGAGGCGCTCGACCTCGGGCACGTCCTTGGCCATTGCAAAGAGCGCGATCACGTCGCCCGTCTCGATCCGAAGGTCGCCCGTGGGCTTCAGCACCTTGTCGCCCTTCATCACCGCGCCGACCAGAACGCCTTCGGGAAACTCGATGTCGCGGACCAGGCGACCGGCCAGCGGCGAGGTGGACAGGACCTGCGCCTCGATCATCTCGGCCTCGGCGTCGCCGATCGAGTAGACCGCGCGCACCCTGCCGTGGCGGATGTGGCGCAGGATCGACGAGACGGTGGTGGCGCGCGGGTTGATGTAGGCATCGATGTCCAGCGGCGCCATCAGCGGCGCCAGCGTCGGGTCGTTGACCAGCGCGATGGTCATCTGGCAGCCCGCCTGCTTGGCGCGCACGGCGACAAGGAGGTTGGTCTTGTCGTCGTCGGTCACGGCCAGGATCGCGTCGGCCCGGTCGATCGCGGCTTCCATCAGCAGGTCGATGTCCATCCCGTCGCCGTTCAGGACGATCGTGCGCTCCAGCGCGTCGGCGGCGGCTTCGGCGGTGGCGCGGTCCTTCTCGATGATCTTGGCGCGGATGCGGTCGGTCCGGGCCTCCAGGGCGCGGGCGACGGCAAGGCCCACGTTGCCGCCACCGACGATGACCACGCGTTCCTGCTTTTTCGTTTTCTTGCCAAAGATTTCCAGGGCGCGGTTCACGTCCTCGAAATGGGTGAGCACGTAGATCTGGTCCGCGGCATAAAGCTGGTCGCCGGGATCGGGGGCGAAAAGCCGGCCCTCGCGGCGGATACCGACGACGATGGCGCGAAGGGTCGAGAACAGCTCGTTCAGCTGGCGCAGCGGCGTGTTCAGGACCGGGCACTCCTCGGTCAGCTGGATGCCCAGCAGCTGGGCGCGCCCGTTCATGAAGCTTTCGGTGTCGAAGGTCGCAGGTGCTGCCAGACGTTGCAGCGCGGCCTCTGCCACCTCGCGCTCGGGCGAGATCACCACGTCGATGGCCAGGCCTTCCTGGTTCGTCAGGGTGCCGTAAAGCGGATCAAGGTAGTTCTGCGCCCGGATGCGGGCGATCTTGCGGGTGACGTTGAACACGACATGCGCGACCTGGCAGGTGACCATGTTCACCTCGTCCGAATGCGTCGCCGCGATCAGCATGTCGGCATCCCGCGCGCCGGCCTTGGCCAGGACATCGGGGTGGCTGGCAAAGCCCACGACGCCCTGGACATCCAGCGTGTCCGTGGCGCGGCGCACCAGATCGGCATTCGTGTCGACAAGCGTGACGTCGTTCTTTTCGCCAGAGAGGTGGCGGGCGATCTGCCAGCCGACCTGACCCGCGCCGCAGATGATCACCTTCATCAGATTCCCCGCGATCCGTCGTCCGGGACTGCATGTCAGATCAGAGCGGAAGGGTCAATGTTGCGGCACCCTGACCTCGCCCCGCGGTTTCCCCTCGCCCGCGGGGCGAGGTCAGGGTGAGGGGGACCTGGACCCTACTCCTCGAAGTCGGAGAACCCCCTGCCCCCGCGCGTGGCGCCGACGACCCCCAGCGACTTGAGCTTGCGGTGCAGCGCCGAACGCTCCATCCCGACAAAGCTGGCCGTGCGGCTGATATTGCCGCCGAAGCGGTTGATCTGGGTCAGCAGGTATTCGCGTTCGAACAGCTCGCGCGCCTCGCGCAGTGGCAGTGTCGCAATGGTGCCCGACAGCGAAAGCGCGCTTTCCGCCTCGGCCTTGGGCTCGTTGCCGGGGATCTCGGCCGCCTCGATCGGACCCGTGCCATCGCCAAGGATCAGGATCCGCTCGATCACGTTGCGCAGCTGGCGGATGTTGCCGGGCCAGGGCAGCGTCTGCAAGACGGTGTTGGCTTCTTCGGACAGGCTGCGGTTCGGCAGACCCTGGGTCCTGTGGAACCAGTCGATGAAATGCCGGGTCAGCTCTGGCACGTCCTCGCGCCGGGCGGACAGCGAGGGGACGGCGATGGGCACGACGTTCAGCCGGTCGTAAAGCTCTTGCCGGAAGCGGCCGCTGCCGATCTCGGTCCGCAGGTCGCGGCAGGTGGAAGAGATGACGCGCAGGTCGACGCGGACCTTGTCGGTGCCGCCCGCGCGGGTGAACTGCTGTTCGGTCAGCACCCGCAGGATCTTCGACTGGGTGCCAAGCGGCATGTCGGCAACCTCGTCGAAGTAGACGATCCCGCCGTGGGCCTGCTCCAGCAGGCCGGGTTCGACGCCGCGGTCCGCGGTCTCGCGGCCAAACAGGACCTCTTCCATCCGCTCGGGCTCGATCGAGGCGGAGGAGACGGTGATGAAGGGGGCGCTGGCCCGGTTCGAGTGCATGTGGATGTAGCGCGCGGCCATTTCCTTGCCGGTCCCCGGCTCGCCCGTCAGCATCACGCGGGCGTTGGACTTGGTCACCTTGTCGAGGTTCGCCTTCAGCGTCTTGAAGGCCAGCGAGGAGCCGACCATCTCGGCCGAGGTCACGTCGCGGCGGCGCAGGTCCTGGTTTTCGCGGCGCAGGCGCGCGGTTTCCATCGCGCGGGCGACGACGACCATCAGCTGGTCGATGTTGAAGGGCTTTTCGATGAAGTCATAGGCGCCCTGCTTGATCGCGGCCACGGCGATCTCGATGTTGCCGTGACCCGAGATGATCACCACCGGAATGTCGGGATTGTCGCGCTTGACGGTCTTCAGGATGTCGATTCCGTCCATCCGGCTGTCCTTGAGCCAGATGTCCAGGATCATCAGCGCGGGCGGGTCGGCGTTGATCTCGGCCAGGCAGTCGTCCGAATTGGCGGCGAGGCGGGTCTGATAGCCCTCGTCCCGCAGGATGTCGCCGATCAGTTCGCGGATGTCCTGTTCATCGTCGACGATGAGAATGCTCATGCGTGGGCTTCCTTGTCGTGAGGCGTGTCTTGAGGCGTGTCGGAAGATCTTCCGGCGGGCGCGGCGCCCAGGGGGACATGCGTGCGGGACCGCTTGCGCAGGGCACGCGGCAGCCGGATCTCGGCCATCGCGCCGGAGTGGTCGTTGCCGTCGAACAGCGGCGCGTCAAGCAGGGCAAGGGTGCCGCCGTGTTCCTCGATGATCTTCTTGACGATGGGCAGGCCCAGGCCGGTGCCCTTTTCGCGGGTGGTGACGTAAGGCTCGAACAGGCGGGCGCGGTCGGGGGGCAGGCCGGTGCCGTTGTCCATGATGCGGATCACGGCTTCGGTGTCGTCGGCATGCAGGGAGACGCGGATTTCGGGCACGAAGTTTGCGGGTTTGGCCTTTTCCTGATGCGATTCAATCGCTTCTCCGGCGTTCTTGATCAGGTTGGTGAAGGCCTGACCGATCATCGTGGCGTCGAGGTCCAGGTGCAGTTCGCCCGGCGGGATGTCCTTGACGAAGCGGACGCCCGGCTGGCCGTTCTCTTGCAACAGCACCGCGCCCTTCAGAAGCGCCGCAAGGTCGCAGTCGCGGCGGTCGGGTTCGGGCATCCGGGCGAACTTGGAGAATTCGTCGACGATCCGGCGCAGGTCGTTGGTCTGGCGGATGATGACGTCGGTGTATTGCTCCAGATCCTCATGGTCGCGGACCTGGGTTGCGAACTTGCGCTTGATGCGTTCGGCGGAAAGCTGGATCGGGGTCAGCGGGTTCTTGATCTCGTGCGCGATGCGACGGGCGACGTCGCCCCAGGCGGCCATGCGTTGCGCGCTGACCAGGTCGGTCACATCGTCGAAGGCGACCACGTAGCCTTCCAGATCGCCCGCTTCGCTGCGCCGGGTCGACATGCGGACAAGCAGGCTTTCCACCTTGCCGCGTCGGGTCAGGCGGACCTCTTCCTGCACGGCAAGTCCGGTGCCGTCGCGCAAACGGTCGAAGAGCGGGGCGAATTCCGGGACGGCGGCGGCAAGCGGCAGGTCAGAGCCGTCGGCAAAGTCCAGAAGCCGTTCGGCGGCGCGGTTGACGAAGTCGATGTTGCCGTCGCTGTCCAGGCCGATCACTCCGGCGGTCACGTTCGACAGCACGGAATCGAAGAGCCGCCGCCGGGTTTCGGTCTGGGCGTGGCTTTCGACCAGCGCCTCGCGCTGGCCCTTCAGCTGGCGGGTCATCTGGTTGAAAAGGCGGCCCAGCGAGGCGATCTCGTCATCGCCGTCCTCTTCCATGACCTGGACGTCCAGGTCGCCGCCCCCGACCCGCTCCGCCGCCCCCGCCAGCCGGCCCACCGGGCGCGACAGGCGTTCGGCGAACCACAGGCCCAGCCAGATCGCCGCCAGGATCAGGATCAGCGCGAAGCCAAGGTAGATCAGGCCGAAGTTGAACAGAAGCCGCCCGCGTTCGGATTCGAGCTGGTTGTAAAGCTGCACCGTCTCTTGCGTCTCGTCGAGAAGCGTCAGGATCGAGCCGTCGACCGTGCGGGTCACATAGAGGTAGCGGTCGGTGTAGGCTTCAAGGAAGATCAGGGCGCGGAATTCGTTGTTGGACCAGTCGGGGATCAGGACGGTGTTGCCCTCCCGCGCAAGTGTCAGGTGTTCCTCGGTCAGGGGTTCGAAGTCAAAGAGGTACGAGCGTTCGCCCCGGGTCTTCAACGCCCCGGTGCCGTCGACCAGGTAGGCCTCCTTCAGGCCGCGCTGGATCACCTGCTGGGCCTGGGACAGCAGCGGGCGCAACTGGTCGTCGCGCAGAAAGGCAGTGCGGCGCTTGGCGTCATTCAGGTAGCCGGCCAGCGTGACCACGTCGGCGGCAAGGTCGTCGCGCTGCACGGCTTCATAGGCCTGGGCGGCCGAGAGCGAGGAGCCGACGACCGACCGGACCCGGTCCGAGAACCAGCCTTCAAGCCCGATGTTGATCGACAGCACCGCGAAGACGGCGACAAGGACCGTGGGGACCAGCGCGATCAGCATGAAGACGCCCGACAGCCGCATGTGCAGCCGCGAGCCGGCGGATTTGGACCGGCGGTCGGTGATGAGGCGCGCGACGCGGGCCAGGACCAGGGCCGCGATGACCAGCACATAGATCAGGTCGGCCAGCAGGATCAGGCGCAGGACCGGCGAGGCCGCGCTTTGATTGATCGACCCCAGGGCGAGGAAGGTCGCAACGGCCAGGACCGGGCCAAGAAAGACCAGCCCCAACGTCACGGCCGTCTGCACCCGCCGCTGCCGCCGCAGCCGGGAAAACCTTAGCCAGACATCCCTGTGAACTGCCCGATCCACCCTGTCCCGCACGTCAACCGGGGTGTCCTTGCCCCCCGACCACCATATCTTGATGCGGCGCCGGGTGAAACCGGAAAGACACATTCAATGTGGCTGATCTACATCAACTTGCGGCGCCGGGTCACGCGGATGTCGAGATCGGTGATCTTCTTGCGCAGCGTGTTGCGGTTGATCCCCAGAAGGTCGGCGCATTTCGCCTGGTTGCCGGCAGTGGCGTCGAGCGCGATCTCGATCAGCGGCAGCTCGACTTCGCGCAGGATGCGCTGATAGACCCCCGCGGGGGGCAGTTGCCCGCCGTGCAGATCGAAATAGCGTTTCAGATGCCGCGCGACCGAGGCGGAAAGCTTGTCGCCCGCCCCCGCCCCGGCCAGCGGTTCGGGGCTGGGCTGCTGGCCCAGGACCTGCTCGACCTCGGCCCGGGCGATTTCGGTCTCGGACGCGGTGACAAGCAGGCGGCGGATGGTGTTTTCCAGCTGGCGGACGTTGCCGGGCCAGGAATAGGCCCGCACCAGGTCGCTTGCGCCCTGCGACAGGCGGCGGACAGTGCCAAGATCGCGCTCGCCCCTGGTCAGGAAATGCTCGGCCAGTAGCGGAATGTCCTCGACCCGTTCACGCAAGGACGGCACATGCAGCGTCACGCCGCCAAGGCGGTAATACAGGTCCTGGCGGAACTGGCCTGAATCCATCCTGGAGGTGAGGTCGCTTTGGCTGGTGGCCATCACGCGGGGGGCCTTGTCGCCCAGCATGTCCAGCATCCGGACCACGCGGGCCTGGGTGTCGGCGTCGTAGTCGGCGACCTCGTCGAACACGATCGAGCCGCCGCGGGCTTTCGACAGCAGCGCCGCCGGTCCGTCGACGCCCGCAAGGTCGGCGGCCTGCGCGACGACAAAGGCCAGCGTCCGGCGGTCGGAGAAGTCATGGATCGCGCGGGCGATCAGTGACTTGCCAGTGCCGGATTCGCCGGTGATCAGCACGGCAAGCTCGGTGTTCATCACGCGGGCGACAAGCCGGTACAGCGCCTGCATCGCGGGGGTGCGGCCCACCAGGGGCAGGTCGTCCCCCGCGTCGCGCGCCGGCACCACGATCTTGGGCGCCCGGCGCTTCTGGTCCAGCGCCTTGGCCGAACGCTTCATCAGGTCGGGCAGGTCGAAGGGCTTCGGCAGATAGTCGAAGGCTTCCGCCTCGGCGGCCTGGATCGCGGTCATGATGGTGTTCTGCGCCGAGATCACGATCACCGGCAGGCCGGGGCGCATCTTCGAGATGCGCGGCAGCGCGTCCAACCCGTTGCCGTCGGGCATGATCACGTCCGAGATCACCAGGTCGCCCTTCCCTTCCTCGACCCAGCGCATCAGGGTCATCAGGCTGGAGGTCGCATGGACCTTGCAGCCCGCGCGCGTCAGCGCCTGGGTCAGGACCGTGCGAATCGTGCGGTCATCGTCGGCGACAAGGACGGTGCCATCCATTTCAGCGGGACTCCTTCTTCTTCTCGCGCGGCGCCAATGGCAGCGAGACGCGGAAAACGGTGCGGCCAGGGGTGGAATCGACAGTGATCCAGCCCTCGTGGTCGGTGATGATCTTGGAGACAAGCGCCAGACCCAGGCCGGTGCCGTTCTCGCGGCCCGAGACGAAGGGCTCGAAGATGTTGGCGGCGATGTCGGGCGGGATGCCGGGGCCGTCGTCGATGATCTCGACGTTCAGCGGCAGGGCGGCGGACGGGCCGTCCTTGCGGCGCAGGCGCAACGAAAGGTCGTAGAAGGTGTGCAGGCGGATGGTGCCGCCGGTGCGGCAGGCCTCGGCGGCGTTCTTGATCAGGTTCAGGAACACCTGCATCAGCTGGTCGCTGTCGGCGAAGGTGGGCGGCAGCGAGGGGTCGTAATCCTCGACGATGGTCATGTGGGCGGCAAAACCCACCAGCGCCGACTTCCGGGCGCGGTCCAGCGCGTCGTGCAGGTTCGTCGGCTTGCGATCCGGGGGCCGCAGGTTGCCGAACTGCTCCACCTGTTCCAGCAGCTTCACGATGCGGCGGGTTTCCTCGACGATGAGGTCGGTCATCTCCTGATCCTCGGGGGCGAGGTTCATCGACAGAAGCTGCGCTGCGCCCGAGATCCCGGCGAGGGGGTTCTTGATCTCGTGCGCCAGCATCTCGGCCATGCCGATGGCGGACCGGGCGGCGGTCTTGGCGCCCAGGGAGCGGCCGAGCCGGTCGGCCAGCTCACGCGGCGACAGGATCAGCATCACGATGCCGGGGTTGTCGTGCATGGGTGCCAGATGGATCGTGCACTGGACGGGGGGGCGTTCGCCGGTGGTCACCTCGACATCGTTGATGTTCAGCGGCGACTGGTTGGCGCGGACCCGCAGCAGTGCCTCTTCCATCGGGGCCTCGATCGACAGCCGGTCAAAGACGGGCTGGCCGATCAGGCTTTTCTGCGAGGTGTTCAGGAACGTCTCGGCCGCGGGGTTCGCCTCCAGGATCATCGTGCCCTGGTCGATCAGCAGCGTCGGCAGCGGCAGCGAGGCCCAGATGACGCCCGGCACCGGGTATGGCATCCGGTAGGGGGTCATGCCGCCAGCTCCAGCTCGGCGAAGGCCTGTTCCAGAAGCTGGATCACCTCGGCCGGGTCGGTGGAGGTCAGGATCGCCTCGCGGGCATGGGGCAGGCCCGCCTCGTCGAGATACCAGCCCAGGTGCTTGCGGGCCATGCGCAGGCCAAGCTCGCGGCCGTAGAAGCCGAGCATATCCTCATAATGATCCAGGACCATCCGGCCCAGGGCACCGCCTTCGGGCACCTTCGGCGCGGGGCTGCCGTAAAGGTCGTGGGCGACTTGTGCCAGCTTCCAGGGGGCCCCTTGCGCGCCGCGGCCGATCATCACGCCGTCGGCACCGCTTTGGCGCAGGGCTTCGCGGGCGGTCGCGGTGTCGATGATGTCGCCATTGGCGATGACGGGGATCGACACGGCCTCCTTGACCGCGCGGATCGCCGACCAGTTGGCCCGGCCCTTGTAGAACTGGCAGCGGGTGCGACCGTGGATGGTGATCAGCTGGATGCCCGCACCTTCGGCCCGCATCGCAAGCTCTGGCGCGTTGTGCAGCGTGTCGTCCCAGCCAAGCCGGGTCTTCAGCGTCACGGGGACCTTCACCGCCTTCACCACCGCCTCGATCAGCCTGAGCGCAAGGTCCAGGTCGCGCAAGAGGGCCGAGCCGCAAAGGCCCGTCGTCACCCGCTTCGACGGGCAGCCCATGTTGATGTCGATGATCCTGGCGCCCTGCCCTTCGACGAACCTGGCACCCTCGGCCATCCAGTAGGGATCTCGGCCCGCAAGCTGGACGCTGGTCGCCTGTTCGCCCAGGCCAAGCTCGGCGCGGGCGCGCGCTTCGGGCTGGGCCCGGACGATCTCGGCGCTGGCGACCATCTCGCTGACCACCAGGCCCGCCCCGAAGCGGGCGACAAGGCGGCGGAACGGCAGGTCGGTGATCCCGGCCAGAGGGGCCAGGAAGACCGGAGGGGTCAATGACAATGGGCCAAGCGGCAGGGACAAAGCCTTATCCTTGTGCAGTTGCTTACGGTGCTAGCCCCGCCGGATGACAGGACCAAGGCACCAGGTCGCGATTATGACTGAAAAACATGCGATGCACAAATCTTGTGCATATGCGGATGCAAAGCGCCAGATTGTCATGCAGATCGGACTGGATTACGCAGGAGACAAAGGAAGGTGCCATGCAGACTGCCGTCATCATCGTCGCCGCCGGTCGCGGCAGCCGCATCGGCGGCGAGGTGCCGAAGCAGTGGCAGATCCTGGCGGGCAAGCCGGTGCTCGAGCATACGCTGGCCGCCTTCGCGGGGATGCGGGTGGTGCTGGTGATCCATCCCGACGACCGGGCCCGAGCCGAGGGGTTGGGGGCCGAGGGGTTGGGGGCCGAGGGGTTGGGGGTCGAACTGGTTGCAGGGGGCGCGACGCGGGATGCCTCGGTCCTGGCCGGGCTGCGGGCGCTGGAGGGGGCGGGCGTGGAGGCGGTGCTGATCCATGACGGCGCGCGGCCCCTGGTCAGCCGGGCGCTGATCGGGCGTCTGGTGGAGGCGCTGGCGGCGCATGATGGCGCGGCCCCTGCCCTGCCGGTCACGGATGCGCTGTGGCGCGGCGACAACGGCAAGGTGTCGGGCACCCTGGACCGGGCCGGCCTGTGGCGCGCGCAGACGCCGCAGGCCTTCCGCTACGCGCCCATTCTGGCGGCACATCGCAGCCATCCGGGCGGGGCGCTGGATGATGTTCAGGTCGCACGGGCCGCGGGGCTTGACGTGGCCATCGTCGAGGGCGAGGAAACCAATCTGAAGCTGACCTGGCCCGGCGACTTCGCCCGGGCCGAGGCGATCCTGAAGGGGCGTGACATGGATCTGCGGCCAGAGATCCGGGTGGGCAACGGCTATGACGTGCATGCCTTCTGCGCGGGCGATCATGTCTGGCTGTGCGGGGTGAAGCTGCCGCATGGCAAGGGCCTGCTGGGCCATTCCGATGCCGATGTGGGGATGCACGCCCTGACCGACGCGATCTATGGCGCGCTGGCCGAGGGGGACATCGGGCGGCATTTCCCGCCCAGTGACCCGCAGTGGAAGGGCGCGGCCTCGCATCTCTTCCTGGCCCATGCCATCGGCCGGGTGCGCTCGCACGGCTACGGGCTGGGCAACTGCGACGTGACGCTGGTCTGCGAGCGTCCGAAGATCGGCCCGCATGCCCTTGCAATGCAAGCGGAACTGGCGCGGATCATGGGGGTCGATGCGGGGCGGGTCTCGGTCAAGGCAACCACATCCGAACGGCTGGGCTTCACCGGGCGCGAAGAGGGCATCGCGGCCCTGGCGACCTGCGTGCTGGTGAAGTCATGAGCCGGATGGTCGCCACCTGCTTCGGCGCGGGCTTCCTGAAACCCGCCCCGGGGACCTGGGCCTCGGCGATCACCGTCGCGCTGGCTGTCGCGGCCTATCAGGCGGGATGGGCTTTGGCGGTGCCCGCCGGCTGTGCGGTGGCGGTGATCCTGGGCTTCTGGGCGGTGCCGCGCTACTTGCGGGCGACAGGGGGCGAGGACCCTTCCGAGGTGGTGATCGACGAGGTCGCGGGGCAGCTGCTGGCCCTGTCCTTCACGGTGATTCCGCTGTGGCGGCACGATGTCGCGGACCTTCTGTTCGGCGCCTGGCCGGGCTGGGTCGTGCCGTTCCTGCTGTTCCGGCTGTTCGACATCTGGAAGCCCTGGCTGGTCGGCCGGGCCGACCGGATGAAGGGGGCGACGGGCGTGATGCTGGACGACCTCTGGGCCGGGCTTTTCGCCGGGGTCGGGTCGGTCGCGCTGGCGGGGCTGTATCATGGGCTGGTGCAGCCGTGGCTGGGGTAAGCGTTCCCGATCTCCTGGCTCGGGCACGCTACTGGGGCCTGCGGATCGCCACGGCGGAAAGCTGCACCGGCGGCCTGGTCGCGGCGGCGCTGACCGAGGTGGCGGGATCGTCGGACGTCTTCGAGCGCGGGTTCGTCACTTATTCCAACGCCGCGAAGGTCGATCTTCTGGGGGTCTCGGAGGCGACGCTGGCCGCACATGGCGCGGTGTCCGAACCGGTCGCGCGCGAGATGGCCGCAGGGGCGCTGGCCCGGTCGGCGGCCGGGCTTGCGGTGTCGATCACCGGGATCGCCGGACCTGGCGGGTCCGAGTTCAAACCCGAGGGGCGGGTCTGCTTCGGAGTGGCGCAGCACGGCCGCGAGACGCGGGTCGAGACGGTGGACTTCGGGCCGCTGGGCCGGGCCAAGGTGCGCAAGGCCGCGACCGAGCACGCGCTGAAACTGCTGGTCGCGGCGCTGGAGTAGGTCCAGATCCTTTGAGAAAAGGATTTGCAAATTCCTTCGAAGGAATTTGGTCCGCTCTACGGATTGGCCGCGAAAAAGCGCAGGATCTCGGCATTGGCGTCGATCTCCTGGGTCTTGCCCTCGGTCGGCCGGGCCTTGCGACCGCCGGGCCAGTGGTGCGCTCCGCCCTCGACGGTCAGCAGCCGCAGGACCACGCGGCCGCGCGTCTCATGGTCGGTGACGATGACCGAGGTGCCATCGTTCCGGGTGTCGATGCGGCGGCTGGTCTTGGCCGGCACACCGCCCCAGGGGGCCAGAAAGGCCTGCACCACCGAAGGAACCGAGGCGAAATCGGTCCGCGTCAGGCTGGTGTCGCCCCGACCGCCGGCGAAGGGCACCATCGTGTCGGCGGTGCCGTGGATGATCAGCGCCGGGACCTGCCCCCGAACACGGGTGCGCGACGTGTCCATCGTGCCAGCCACACCGGCGACGGCGCGCACCAGGTCGGGGTTCTGCGCCGCAAAGGTTTCCGCCAGGATCGCGCCGTTCGACATGCCGGTCAGGTAGACGCCCTGCCCGTCCACTCCGAACCGCTGGGCCGCATCCGAGATCACCAGCCTCAGAAAGCCCATGTCATCGACGCCCCGTCGCGCGGCCAGGCCGCAGCAGTAGCCGCCGTTCCAGGTCAGGAGCCGGTCGTCGCGCCGACCGGTCCCGGCGGGAAAGGCCACGGCAAAGCCCGCGCGGTTCGCGGCACGCGCCAGGCCCGAGGCCTGCGCGAACTGGTCGGGGTCGCCACCGCCCCCGTGCAGCGCCAGGATCAGCGGCGCCCCCCTGGGAGTCGCGGGCAGCTCCATCCTGTACCAGCGGTCGCCAAGCCGGACGGTGTCGGCGGCAAGCGGCTGGGGCAGGACAAGGGCTATCAGCAGGGCAAGAGCGCGCATGGAAGACCTCGGGGCATGTGGCGCGGGTTTCACGCCACCGCCGGGGATTTCCGTCGCGTCAGATCGGCCCCGGCCCGTAGAGCTGCGCCGCCCGGCGTTCGAAGGCGCGGACCACGCGCTGCATGGCGTCGTTGAACACGACCCCGATGATGCCTTGCAGGATCGCGTTCCTGAACTCGAAATCGACGTGGAAATCGACCTCGCAGCCGCCGGGGATGTCGCGGAAGGCCCAGTTCGACCGCATGTGGCGGAAGGGACCGTCAAGGTATTCGGTGTCGATCCGCATCCTGTCGGGCCAAAGCGTGACCCGGCTGCCAAAGCGTTCGCGGAAGACCTTGAAGCTGATGACGAGGTCCGCCTCCATCACCTCGCCGCCGCCCGCGATGGGACTGCGCGAGCGGATGCGGGCTGCCGAGTTCCAGGGCAGGAACTTGGGGTAGGATGCGACATCGGCCACCAGATCGTACATCTGCTGGGCGGTGTAGGGCAGGCGTCTGGTTTCGGAATGGGTGGGCATCGCTGTCTCTTTCGGCCCGAGATGTGGCCCGAGGCGCGGCCAAGATCAAGCGGGCGTCGTGTCACGGCCCTTGCATCTGTGGCCTTGACGGCTAGGAAGGGGCGAACAACCCGGATGACGCCATGCCCGACCGCCCTTACGTGATCGACCAGATGATCAGCGCCAAGGCCATCGCGGCCCGGGTCGAGGCTTTGGCGCGTGAGATCACCGCGCATTTCCACGGCACCGACAAGCTGGTGGTGGTGGGCCTGCTGCGCGGCTCGTTCGTCTTCATCGCCGACCTGGTGCGCGAGATCGAGCTGCCGGTCGAAGTCGATTTCCTGGAGGCCTCCAGCTATGGCGACGCGATGCATTCCAGCCGCGAGGTGCGCATCCTGAAGGACCTGCGGGGCGAGATTGCGGGGCGCGACGTGCTTTTGGTCGAGGATATCGTCGACACCGGCTTCACCTTGCACCATGTGATCCTTCTGCTGCAGGCGCGGGAACCCAAGCGGCTGAAGGTCTGCGCCCTGCTGGACAAGCCCTCGCGCCGGGAGGTCCCGGTCAAGGCGGACTGGACCGGCTTCGAGATCCCCGACGAGTTCGTGGTGGGCTACGGCATCGACTTTGCCCAACGGAACCGCAACCTGCCCTATATCGGCAAGGTGCGCTTCACGGAGGAGGCATGAACGGCCTGACCTGGCTCTTGCGCGCCAAACGCTGGGCGCAGAATCCGCCCTCCGAGGGCCGGGTGAAGCTGGTGTTCGGGGTGGTGGCGCTGTGCCTGGTGCTGGTCGGGATCGAAGTCATCGTCGGCTGGCCCGACTGGATGACCGTCGACAGCCTGCGCCAGAAACCGTGATTGGACGCGGGCGGCCTGTCGGTTAGGGTCACCGCGCAGCTGGACCGGAGGGTAAGCGATGCGGATCATGCGCTGGCTGGTCGTCCTGGGTCTGGTCGGCACCGGGGGGCTTTACCTGCTGGCCCGCCCCGATCCGCTGGCCGCCGCCGCCGTGGCCGACCTGACCGGCGATGCCACGCGGGGCGAGCTGGTCTTCTGGGCCACCGGCTGCGCCGCGTGCCACGCCGCCGACAGGGCCGAGGGCGAGGCCGAGTTGATCCTGTCCGGCGGGCAGCGGTTCCCGTCGGACTTCGGCACCTTCGTCGCGCCGAACATCAGCCAGGACCCCGAGCACGGGATCGGCAACTGGACCCTGCTGGACCTGGCCAATGCCATCACCCGGGGGGTCAGCCCCGAGGGCGAGCACTACTACCCTGCCCTGCCCTATGCGTCCTACGCGAAGATGGAGATGCAGGACGTGGCGGACCTTCACGCCTTCATGAAGACCCTGCCCGCGGACGCGACCCCCAGCCAGCCGCACGACCTGGATTTCCCCTTCTCGCAGCGCGAGGCCGTCGGGCTTTGGAAGCTGCTGTTTCTGACCGACGACTGGGCGGTGCCGGGCAACCTGACGCCCACCGCCGCGCGCGGCCGCTACATCGCCGAGGCGCTGGCGCATTGCGGCGAATGCCACACGCCCCGCAACATGCTGGGGGGCATGGAGACCGCGCGCTGGCTGGCGGGCGCGCCGAACCCCTCGGGCGAAGGGCGCGTCCCGAACATCACTCCGGCCAGGCTGGGCTGGACCGCCGCCGACATCGTGCAATACCTGACCACAGGCTTCACGCCCGAGTATGACAGCGTCGGCGGCCATATGGCGCATGTGGTCGAGAACATGGCCCGCCTGCCCGAAAGCGACCGTCTGGCGCTGGCCGAGTACCTGCTGGCCGTACCTGACGTGGAGTGAGACCTGGGACTGAGACCTGGGACTGAGACCTGGGACTGAGACCTGGCTTGTCCGGCCTTTGTCATCACGGAACCGCTACCGCTGGAGGAAGCCACAAGATATTGATCGCAAGGACTTTCCCTTCGCAGGGTTTTGCGCCATACTGGCAAGAAAATAACCCGAGCAGAACGGAAAAAACCAATGAGCAGGCTTCTTCTTCCCGCGCTGGTCGCGGCTTTCGCGCTTCCCGCAACTGCCCAGGACACCGGCCTTGCCTTCGGCGGCGAGGTCAAGCTGGAGTATCTGGACGCCGATCCGGGCGCGGGCTTTGCCCTTGACGGCGATGTCGGGCTGACCTGGCGGTCGGGCGGGATTCTGGGCTTTGACGCCGCGCTGGACTCCACCTACCTTGACGATGGCGCGGATTTCACCAACGTCTGGGCCGCCCTTGTCCTGGCGACGGGTGCGGGCGAGTTTGCGGTCGGCGCCCCGCGCCCCCTGTCGGACACCCAGCGGGTGATGCCGCGCTTTTCAACCTCGCGCGTGGTGGATCGCGACCCGGACTTCCTGAGCGGGCAGTCGACCAGCCGGCTCAGCGCCGAGGATGGCGGCATGACACCGGGCATCACCTGGAAGCAGGAGGCGGGCAGCCTCAGCTTCGGGGCCGGCTATCACCACATGAACGACCGGAACGTCGATGTCGCCGAAGGCTTCATGACCTATGCGGCGGGCGCGACGACCTTCTTCATCAGCGGCGAGTTTGCCACGGCCCCCGGCCCCAATCCGTCGCTGATGCAGATCGGCGCGTTCCACGATGCCGACCGCTTCGGCATCGGGGCCTCGCTGGCGCAATACGATGCGGCCGACACCCGTCACACAGTGCGGCTTCACGGCAGCTTCGACGTCATGACGGCCCTGACCCTGCGCGGCGACATGCTGATGGTGCGGGACGCCAGCGACGCCTATTCGGTCTCGGCGACCTACAGCCTGGACAGCGGTCTGTTTGTCGAGGGCGGCGGCACCAAGGTCACGGGCTCGGACGAGCTTTTCGACATCGGCGTCGGCTACAGGTTCTGAAGCCCCAGGCTTGCGCCTTTCAGGACGGGCCGCCATCGGGCGGCCCGGCTTTCTGTCCAGGATCAGCCGCGTCCGGCCTGGCGGGCGTCCCGCATCCGGGCGAAATCGTCGCCGGCGTGATAGCTTGACCGGGTCAGCGGCGTGGCCGAAACCATCAGGAAGCCCTTGCCCCAGGCGGCCGTCTCGTAGGCCTTGAATTCGTCGGGCGTGACGAAGCGGTCAACCCGGTGATGCTTTGGCGTCGGTTGCAGGTACTGGCCGATGGTCAGGAAATCCACATCGGCCGAGCGCATGTCGTCCATCACCTGCAAGACCGCCTGCCGGGTCTCGCCCAGGCCGACCATGATGCCCGACTTGGTGAACATCATCGGGTCCAGGTCCTTGACCCGCTGCAAGAGCCGCAAGCTGTGGAAGTAGCGCGCACCGGGGCGGACCTCGTGGTACAGGCCGGGCACGGTTTCAAGGTTGTGGTTGAAGACATCGGGCCGCGCCTCGACCACCTTTTCCAGCGCGCTGGCCGGGCACTTCAGGAAGTCGGGCGTCAGGACCTCGATCGTCGTCGCGGGCGAGCGGTGCCGGATCGCGCGGATGGTCTGAGCGAAATGTTCGGCCCCGCCGTCGTCAAGGTCGTCACGGTCGACCGAGGTGACGACGACATGGGCCAGCCCAAGCTCCGCCACGGCATGGGCCACGCGGCCGGGCTCGAAGGCGTCCAGGGTCTGCGGCTTGCCGGTCGCCACGTTGCAGAAGGTGCAGCCTCGGGTGCAGATCTCGCCCATGATCATCATGGTGGCGTGGCCCTGGCTCCAGCATTCGCCGACATTGGGGCAGCCGGCTTCCTCGCAGACCGTCACCAGCTTCTTTTCGCGCAGGATGTCGCGGGTCTTCCTGTAGCCCTCGGAGGTCGGCGCCTTGACCCTGATCCAGGACGGCTTCTTCGGCTGGGCATTGTCGGGACGGTGCGCCTTTTCGGGGTGACGCTCTTCGGGAAGCTTGAGGTCGCGCACGGATGATTTCCCCCTGACCGGCTGGTTCCCCCTCAGATAAGCCCGTTTCGCGTCCAAGGCAACGCAACCCGACCGCCACAGGCCCTTGCACAGCACGCATGGGACATGCAGGAAGCGTGGCAAGACGCGGATCGTCAAGGCAAGGCCGATGCCGCTGGTGAACGGGAGTGGGGGCGGTCCTTGGCCGAGGCCTTGGTGAGACGGCCCCGCCGGGGTCGGGCACTGCGCCGGCGCATCGGATTTGATGCGGATCAAGGTTGTCCGCTCACCGGTCTGCCATCAGCGGTTTTGAACAGGGGACGAAGATGACCGGATTTGAACTGACCATCGCGCTGCTGCTGCTGCTGCTGACGCCGGGGCCGACCAATTCGCTGATGCTTGTTGCGGGGGCCGAACGTGGCCTGACCGGCGCGGTGCGACTGATCCCGGCCGAGCTTGCGGGCTATCTTCTGACCGTCGCACCGCTGGCTCTGGCCGGAGCCGCGCTGCTGGCGGACCACGAGGGCCTGCGCACCGGCCTGACGCTGGCGGCAGCGGTCTGGGTGGCGGTGCTGGCGGTGAAGCTGTGGCGCGTGCCGGGGGAAGCCGGCACCGGGCCTGCGGTGGATGCACGGGCGCTGTTCGTGACCACGGCGCTGAACCCCAAGGCGCTGATCTTCGGGCTGGTGCTGCTGCCCTCGCCCGACCGGCTGGCAGAGAACCTGCTGCTCTTTGCCGGGCTGGTCGCCCTGGTGGCGGTGCTCTGGGGCGGGATCGGCGCGGTGATCCGGGCCGGGGGCACGCACCAGCCGCGCGCGCTTTTCGTGCTGCGGCGGCTGGCGTCGGTCTGGCTGGCGCTGATCTCGGTCGCGCTGATCGCCAGGGGGGTCGGAGCCTAGCCGATCAGCGGACCGGACTTGCCGTAGGTTTCCTCATAGTGCCGCCGCAGCCGCATCAGCGCGATGCGCAGCACGATCTTGCCCGACCTTGCCGCCCAGCCCATGCGCTTTTCGGCAACCTCCAGCCCCTCGAGAAAGCAGCAGCAGCGCAGCGCCACGTCGCCAAGCCCCGGCCCCAGGTCGCGCAGCGCCGCGGCCACGCGGGACCTGGCCGAGGACGGGCCTTCCGCCAACCCACTGTCGGCCTGGAACGCGCCCCGGTCGCCGCCGGTCAGGAAGCGGTCCCAGTTCTGCGCCACGCGAGGGCCCATCTGGGCAAGCTCGAAGTCTTCGCGCAGGCGTTCGGCGGCGGCGACCAGTTCCGGCTCCAGGAACGGCCTGCCGTCGCGGTCGCGGCGGCGGCCCAGCAGTGCCACCGGGCTTTCCGCCAGGTTGTAGCGCACCCGGCGCGGACCGCCGTCGTCCATCACCTCACGTTCGTCCCAGGTGCGATGCTGGTCGCCAAAGGGCGTTGCGGCCTCGGCCATGCCCTGGCGGCGGCGGTCTTCCTCGTCCACCATCCGCTTCAGCGCGGCCCGGCCGGCCGAGGTGATCTCGTAGGTCGAGACGCGGCCCGGCTTGCGGCAGGTGACCCAGTCCTTCAGCGCGAAGGCATGGGCGACCGACCGTTCCAGCACCGCCGTCCGCAGGCTTTTGCCATCGGGCAGGTCGCGGATCACCACCGCCTTGTCCAGGTCGGGCGCGATGGCCATGACCGCGCCGGGTTTGGCAAGGCGGCGCAGGACGCGCATCCCTTCGCGGACCAGGGCCTGTTCGTCGCAGATTGCGGGCTGATCGCCCGGGGCGGAAAGTTGCGTGTGGACCGACATGGGCTGGTCATCCTTTCGGGCTGGATCATCTGAAGGGCGCAGGGCAACACGGGACAGCGCCGAAAGCGCCTCGTCCATCAGCGGGTCCTCGCGACGGTTCTCGAACCGCCGCACCTGCCGCAGGATGGTCGAGGCATGCAGCCCTCCGCGCCGTGCCAGCTCCCTCAGCGGTGTGCCGTCTTCGGTATGGTCGAGGTAGTGGCGCACGGCTGCAGGAAGCCAGTCCGGCAGGCTGGCAACGATCAATTCGGGCAATTCAGTCGTCCTGTCCTTGTCCACCCGTGGGCTGCAATATGTCCAGCCTTGGACAGCCGCAACCTTGGGTGGAATTGGTTACCTGTTGGTTAAGCTTTCGCTCGACCCTTACAATTCGACGGAATTCTTAAACTATTCGGTAACCAGCGCGCGCTGCAACCGAAGGCCGCGCAACGCCAGGTTGTGTCGGCTAAGGATGCCTCCATCCAGCAACGGAGGATTCCATGACCGACTGCCGCACCCTGCTTGCCACTCTGCGCCGGCCCCGGCTCTTGATGCGCGCGGCCCGCTTCGGACTGGGCGAATACCGCCGCGAACGCGACCTGCGGCGCCATGTGGCAAGTGCTGCCTCGCCCGAGGACACGGTGACGACGCTGATGTCGGTCGAGGCCAAGCTGGAGGCCACCCGCCTGGCGGGGGAAGCGGGCTATTCGGTGGCGCGGCACATCGAGGTGCTGATCGCGCTTCTGGCCGAGGCGCAGCTGCTGCGCCGCGAGGGAATGGCCTGAAATCAAAGGGAAAGGGGCGGTTTTGCCGCCCCTTTCGCCGGGTTCAGATGAAGGCGTCGGGCATCGCGGCCTTGCGGGTTGCGACGAAGGTCTCCAGCGCCTCGCGGGTGCCGGGGTCAATGTCAGGGGGCACGTAATCGGCCAGCTGCTTCTTGACCTTCTCGTTGGCCAGGCTTTGCGTGTCGCGCGCGCCTTCCTCGGCCCAGGTCTCGAAGGGCTTGTAGTCGAAAAGGTCCGAGCGCCAGAAGGCCGACTTGAAGTTGGCCTGAGTGTGCGAGCAGCCAAGGTAGTGCCCGCCGGGCCCGACTTCGCGGATCGCGTCCATCGCCTGACCGTTGGTGTCGACCTGGATGCCCTGCGCCAGATGGTGCAACGTGCCCAGCTGGTCGGCGTCCATCACGAACTTTTCATACGAGCTGACCAGCCCGCCTTCGAGCCAGCCGCAGGCATGCAGCATGAAGTTCACCCCTGCCAGCAGCGCCATGTTCAGGCTGTTGGCGGTTTCATAGGCCGCCTGCGCGTCCGGCAGCTTGGACCCGCAGAACGACCCGCCCGACCGGTAGGGCAGCCCCAGCCGCCGCACCAGTTGCCCCGCGCCATAGGTGATGTGGGCCGCCTCGGGCGTCCCGAAGGTCGGCGCGCCCGAGTTCATGTCGATCGAGGTGACGAAGGCCCCGGCGATCACCGGCGAGCCCGGACGCACCAGCTGCGAATAGCTGACGCCGGCCAGGATCTCGGCCAGCACCTGGGTCAGCGTCCCGGCCACCGTGACCGGAGCCATCGCGCCGCCGACGATGAAGGGCGAGACGATGCTGGCCTGGTTGTTGGCCGCATAGACCTCCAGCGCGCCCATCATGATCCCGTCGAAGACCATCGGCGAGTTGATGTTGATCAGGCTGGTCATCACCGTGTTCTGGTCGACGAAGGCGTCCCCGAACAGGATCTTCGCCATGTCGACCGAATCCTGCGCGCGGCCGGGTTCCGTCACCGACCCCATGAAGGGCTTGTCCGACAGGGTCATGTGGGCCAGGAGCATGTCGAGGTGGCGCTTGTTCACCGGCACGTCGGTCGGCTCGCACACCGTGCCGCCGGAATGGTGCAGCCATTTCGACATGTAGCCCAGCTTCACGAAGTTCTGGAAATCCTCCAGCGTGGCATAGCGGCGGCCGCCTTCCATGTCGCGGACAAAGGGCGGGCCGTAGACGGGGGCCAGCACCAGGTTCCGGCCGCCGATGTCGACGTTGCGGTCCGGGTTGCGGGCGGCTTGGGTGAAGGTCTTCGGCGCGGTCGAGATCAGCTTGCGCGCCAGGCCCCGCGGGATATGCACCCGCTCGCCTTGCACATCCGCGCCCGCATCGCGCCAGCGCGCCAGTGCGCCGGGGTTTTCGACGAAGTTGACGCCGATCTCTTCCAGCACCGTCTCGGCGTTGTGCTCGATGATCTGCAGCGCTTCTTCGTTCAGGATCTCGAAGTTCGGGATGTTGCGCTGGATGAAGCGCGCGGTCTCGAAGCTGATCGCGGTGCGTTCCGCCCGACGGCTTGCGCCGCCCCCACTGCGCGACCTGCGCCCTGCAACTTCGTTCATGGTCAGCCTCCGGAGGATGTTTGCGCCCTTATGCCGCCAATCCCTCTGGCAGCGCCCCCCGAAACCGCCGCATGTCTGCCAAAACCGACATGAACCTTCGTCGCAAACGACATCGGCGCGCGCGGGATATCTTGCGCTTGCGCGCGTCCCGGCCTAATCGGGCGCATGACCCAGACGCATGATCGCCTTCTCATCATCGACTTTGGCAGCCAGGTGACGCAGCTGATCGCGCGCCGCTTGCGCGAGCTGAACGTCTATTGCGAAATCCACCCCTACAACCGGGTGGACGACGCCTTCCTGCAGGCCTTCGCCCCCAAGGCGGTGATCTTCTCGGGTGGACCTGCCAGCGTCTACTGGGAGAACGCGCCGATGCCGCCCGCGGGCGTGTTCGATCTGGGCGTGCCGATCCTGGGCATCTGCTACGGCCAGCAGGTGATGATGCATTGCCTGGGTGGCCATGTCGAAGGCGGGCATGGCACGGCGGAATTCGGCAAGGCCTTTGTCACCCCGACCGACCTTACGCACCCGTTCCTCGCCGGCTGGTTCCCGCCGGAAGCGGGTCCGCTCGCGCAGGAACAGGTCTGGATGAGCCACGGCGACCATGTGTCGAAGATCGCGCCGGGGTTCAACGTCTATGGCACCTCGCCGAACGCGCCCTTTGCCATCACTGCAGACCCTGCGCGCCACTTCTACGCCGTGCAGTTCCACCCCGAGGTGCATCACACCCCCAAGGGCGCGCAGCTTTATGAAAACTTCGTGCGGCTGGCGGGGTTCAAGGGCGACTGGACGATGGGCGCCTACCGCGAGGAAGCCATCGCCAAGATCCGCGCGCAGGTCGGCGATGCCAAGGTGATCTGCGGGTTGTCGGGCGGCGTGGATTCCTCGGTGGCGGCGGTGCTGATCCATGAGGCGATCGGCGACCAGCTGACCTGCGTCTTCGTCGATCATGGCCTGCTGCGGCTGGGCGAGGCCGAACAGGTCGTGACCATGTTCCGCGACCACTACAACATGCCGCTGATCCACGCCGACGAAAGCGAATTGTTCCTCGGCGCGCTGGAAGGCGTTTCCGACCCCGAGGTCAAGCGCAAGACCATCGGTCGGCTGTTCATCGACGTGTTCCAGAAGCACGCGACCGCGGTCGGGGGCGCGAAGTTCCTGGCTCAGGGGACGCTCTACCCGGACGTGATCGAAAGCGTGTCGTTCAGCGGTGGCCCGTCGGTCACGATCAAGAGCCACCACAACGTCGGCGGCCTGCCGGAAAAGATGGGCCTCAAACTGGTCGAACCGCTGCGCGAGCTGTTCAAGGACGAGGTCCGCGCGCTTGGCCGCGAGCTTGGCCTGCCCGCCAGCTTCATCGGCCGCCACCCCTTCCCCGGCCCAGGCCTTGCGATCCGCTGCCCGGGCGAGATCACCGCCGAAAAGCTGGACATCCTGCGCCGCGCCGATGCGGTCTACATCGACCAGATCCGCCGCCACGGGCTTTACGACGAGATCTGGCAGGCCTTCGCCGCGATCCTGCCGATGAAGACCGTGGGCGTGATGGGCGACGGGCGGACCTACGACTATGCCCTGGCGCTGCGGGCGGTGACCTCGGTGGACGGCATGACCGCCGACTATTACCCCTTCACCCACGACTTCCTGGGCGAGACCGCCACCCGGATCATCAACGAGGTCAAGGGCGTGAACCGCGTGTTCTACGACTGCACCTCGAAGCCGCCGGGAACGATCGAACTGGAGTAGACATGCTAGAACTTGAGTATCGCACCTGGCTTGCCGCACAAGGCAAGGAAGCCAGCACGCAGAACACCAGTGTCTCGATGATCAAGCGCATTGAGAACGCTTACGGCGACCTTGAACAGGAATTCGCGCTTAGTGGCCTCGATACAGTGCTGTCCGACTTGACCTATTCGGCATCGGACGCCCGCAGCAGCGAGCCCAATCCGTCGAAGCTGATCATCGACGGCGACGTCTACTCCGGGCTTTCGGCCGCTCGCACACACCTGAACTACTATCGGAGGTTTCTGGAGCAGCGATCCACGCTCGATGTCGTCACGGAAGCAGTTCGCAGCGTTCCGGCAATGGCGGGACCTTCTGCGATTGACGGGTTGGGGCAAGAGATCGATCCGCCGGAAGCGGTGCTTAGCCTGGAACGCGATCTAAACTTCGCACTCCGGCAGAATATTGGCCAGTTGGGCGCGGGCTATGAAGTGATCGACGGTGGGAAAGAGCGCAGCGTTGCATCGGGACGCATCGACATCTTGGCGCGTGACGGCTACGGACGCGTGGTCGTGATCGAACTGAAAGCAGTCAAGGCCCCACGAGACGCCGTAGCACAGGTCCTCGCCTACATGGGGGACATCCAGGCGGAACAGGGGGGTGAAATACTTGGTCTGTTAATCGCGCCGGACTTTGACCCCAAGGCCGTCGCCGCAGCCCGTATGGTCCCAGCACTTCAGTTAAAGCGGTTCTCCTTTCAGTTCTCGTTCTCAGATGTGGGCGCCAAGCCCTGAACTGAAACCGAAAGGCGGTCATCGAACCGCTACAAATCGCGCCGCCCGAGTAGAGGTGCCGCCCCTAAAAGCGCCCATGATGAGCAAATTCCTCAACCGGCTTGCGCCCGCTTGGCTTTTCGCGCGCGGCAAGGTCCTCGGGCAGCGCCTCCGCCGGGCCTTGTTCGCCCACCGCGACGACACAATGCAGCGTGTGGCCCTGCGGCAGAGCAACCGCCGCCGCCAGCTTGTCCTTGTCGAACCCGCCCATCGCGTGCGCTGCCAGACCCATCGACTGCGCCTGCAATGCAAGGCTCATCCAGGCGGCCCCGGTGTCGAACCCGGCGGTGCGATTGGCGACCTCGGCCCCGTCCCGGTTGGTCACGGTATCCTTGGACGCCACGACAAGCAGCACTGCGGCCTGTCCGGCCCAAAGCTGGTTGCCCGCGGCCAGCGCGGCATGGATCGCGGCAAAGCCAGCCTCTCCGCGCCGCGCCCAGACCAGCCGCCAGGGCTGCTGGTTCGAGGCCGAGGGGGCCCAGCGGGCGGCCTCAAGCAGCGACATCACCCCGGCCTCGGGGACCGCGCGGTCGGTGAAGGACCGCGGCGACCAGCGGGCCGGGAACTGCGGGGCGACCGGGTGGTCGGGCTGGCGACCGGCGGGCTGAGCAAGGCTCATGGCATCATCCTTCTGCTCACCCGGTGAGATAGGCCGCCACCGGGCCCCTGGCAACCGCCCTGCCCGCTTTCCCACTGTGTGTGCGCGCACAGAACCCCGCAGACAGCGTCCACTGCCCATGCCATGATCCGCCAAGGCAAACGGAGGATGAAGATGCGGGCAGTGCGCTTGCAGGCGGCAGGTCGGATCGAACTGGTCGAAGTCCCCGATCCCTCTGCGGGTCCCGGCGAGGTGCTGGTCCGCGTTCTGGCCGCCGGCATCTGCGGCACCGACCGGCATCTTTACAAGGGCGAGTTTCCCTGCGCCCCGCCCGTCACCCTGGGCCATGAATTTTCGGGCGAGGTGCTGGTGGCGGGCCAGGGCGTCACCCTCCCGCCCGGCACCCGCATCGCCTGCGATCCGAACATCGCCTGCGGGGCCTGTGACCAGTGCCTGCGGGGCCGCACCAACCTGTGCATCCGCAACGTCGCCATCGGCATCCACCGCGATGGCGGCTTTGCCGACATGGCAGTGATCCCCGCCCACCGCGCCGTCGCGGTTCCCGGCCTTGACCCACACCACGCGGCTTTCGCCGAGCCCCTGGCCTGCACTTTGCATGGGCTGGACCTTGGCGCGCCCGTCCCCGGCGAGCGGGTGATCGTCCTTGGCGGCGGGGTCATCGGCCTTCTGGCGGTGCAACTGGCCCGGACGGCCGGAGCCGAGGTCACGCTGATCACCCGTCACCCCGCCAAGCGGGCCCTGGCGCAAGAGATCGGCGCCACCCACACCGCCGCGACCGAGGCCGAGGCGCGGGCGCTTCTGCCGCGGGGGGCCGACCTGGTGGTGGAATGTGCCGGGGTGGCCGAAACGGTCGAGATGGCCCCGCGCCTGACCCGCTCGGGCGGGCGGGTGGTGATCCTTGGTGTCATGCCGCAAGGGCAGAAGGTCGGGATCGAGCCCTTCGACCTTCTGTTCCGCGAGATCCAGCTGCTGCACAGTTTCATCAACCCTTTCACCCAGACGCGCGCCGCGGCGATGCTGATGTCGGGTCAGGTGCAGGTCGCGCCCCTGATCTCGCGGATCGTCCCGCTGTCCGAGGCCGCAGCGGTCATCGCCAACCCTGCCGCGCCGGGCGAGGTCAAGGTTCTGGTCGTTCCCGGCTAGATCCCTCGACCACAGACGGCAAGCACCCTCGGTCCGACGCTGCGGGGTCTGGACATTCCGGACCCGCCCGGCAAGGGTTTCGCGCATGACCCACCGCCCCCTTGCCGCCGCGCTCTGGATGATCGGGGCGATTGCCGCCTTCACGGCGATGGCCATCGCGACCCGGCAGATCAACGGGGTGCATGACACGTTCGAGATTCTGGCCTACCGGTCGATGATCGGCTGGGTGCTGGTCGTGACCCTGGCCGCCGCCTTCCACAGGCTTGCGGACGTCCGCACCGACCGGCTGCCCAGCCACGTGGTCCGCAACGTCTTTCACTTCACCGGCCAGTCGCTGTGGTTCTGGGCGATCACGATGATCCCGCTGGCCCAGGTCTTCGCGCTGGAATTCACCTCGCCGATCTGGGTGATCCTGCTGTCGCCGATCTTCCTGGGCGAACGTCTGACCCGCCGCAAGCTTGCCGCCGCCGCCCTGGGCTTTGCCGGCGTCCTGATCGTCGCGCGCCCCGACTTCGGCCGGATCGAGCCTGGGGTCCTCGCCGCCGCGGCCGCCGCCTTCTTCTTCGCCTCGACGACGCTGATGACCAAGCTTCTGACCCGGGGCGAGCCGATCCTGTCGATCCTGTTCTGGCTGACCCTGATGCAGGCCGTCTTCGGCATCCTGGCGATGACGGTCTTCGGCCCGGTTACGCTGCCCACGCTTGCCACCCTGCCCTGGCTGGTCCTGATCGGCATCGCCGGGCTCACGGCGCATTTGTCGCTGACGACCGCGCTGTCGCTTGCGCCGGCCAGCACCGTCGTCCCGGTCGATTTCGCCCGCCTGCCGATCATCGCCGTCGTCGGCGCGGTGTTCTACGACGAGACAGTGGAAGCGACGCTGTTCCTTGGCGCGGCGCTGATCTTTGCGGGAATCTGGATCACGATTCGGGGTGGCGCATCCCGGCAACAGGGCCCTGACGTCACAAAACCGTGACGTGGCGTCATTGATTGACCCAAATTGTCGCAGGTCCTAGCCTGCATCGGAGGGGGAGTTCCCGGGTCGGGAATTCAATTCAGGGATGAGGACCATGAAACATTACGCAGTGGTTACTGCTGCCATGCTTGCCGCCACGGGCGGGGCAAATGCAGGTGGTGTGGAACGCTCGGCGCAGTCGGTCGCGATCCTGTTCGAGCCGGGCCGCTACGTCGAGCTCAGCTTCGGACACTTCGCGCCGGATGTCGGCGGCACGGTCGGTGGCGGGGCGGTATCGTCGGGCGACATGGCGCCCAGCTTCAACAGCTGGAGCCTTGGCTACAAGATGGACATCGGCGAACGCCTGGATTTCGCGATGGTCCTTGACCAGCCGATCGGGGCAGATGTCGATTACCCAACCGGCGCGGCTCCCTATCCTCTGTTCGGATCAACGGCCAAGCTGACCTCCAGCGCGATTACCGCCCTCATGCGGTACAGCTTCGAAAACAACGTCTCGGTCTACGGTGGCCTGCGCTACCAGACGGTACATGGCGAAGTGGGCCTTACCGGCGGTTACACGATGGAGACGAACCACGACTCCGAATTGGGCTATGTCGTCGGCCTGGCTTGGGAAAAGCCAGAAATCGCTGCCCGCGTCGCGCTGACCTACAACTCGGCCATCACCCACAGCCTTGAATCCGTCGAGGCTGGCTTTCCCCCGGCAGGTTTCGACACCGAGATCCCGCAGTCGGTGAACCTGGAATTCCAGACCGGCATCGCCAAGGACATGCTGCTGTTCGGCTCGATCCGCTGGGTGGACTGGAGCGAGTTCGTCATCGACCCGCCGAACTACCCCTTTCCGATCCCGCTGGTCAGCTACCCCGAGGACCGCATCACCTATAACCTGGGCATCGGTCGTCGGTTCAACGAAACCTGGTCGGGGGCCGTGACCCTTGGCTACGAACCGTCCGATGGGGAACTCACCGGCAACCTTGGCCCGACTGACGGCTTCCGCAGCATCGGTCTGGCGGCGACCTACACCCGTGACAACCTGAAGATCACCGGCGGCGTCCGCTACGTCGAGTTGGGCGACGCGACCACCAACATCGTCAGCGCCAGCTTCACCGACAACTCCGGTGTCGGCGTTGGCGTCCGGATCGGCTACTCGTTCTGAACCATTGGCCGGCTCAGCCTGGCAAACCCCGCCCGCCGTGGCGGGGTTTTTCGTTGTGGAACGCCCCGCGCGCCGCTAACAGAGGCCGCGATGAGGTGACGCGATGATCTACCGGTCCGGTGCAGACTACCTGAAGGCCCATGCCAAGCGAGTCATGCTGTTCGGCATGTCGGGGCTTGGCAAGACCTACCTCTCCACCCTTCTGCGCGATCACGGCGACTGGTTCCACTATTCGGTCGATTACCGGATCGGCACCCGCTACATGGGTGAATACATCGCCGACAACTTCAAGCGCGAGGCGATGAAGGTCCCGCTGCTGCGCGACCTGCTGATGACCGACAGCGTCTACATCGCGTCGAACATCACCTTCGACAATCTGGCCCCGCTGTCGACCTACCTTGGCAAGCCGGGCGATCCGGCCAAGGGCGGCGTGCCGTTCGCCGAATACATGAAGCGCCAGGACCAGCACCGAGCGGCCGAAGTGGCCGCCACCCTGGACACCGCCCGCTTCATGGAGCGGGCCGAGGAAATCTACGGCTACCCGAACTTCGTCTGCGACACCTCCGGCTCGATCTGCGAGGTGGTCGAGGCCGAGGACCCGGCGGACCCGGTGATGAAGCAGCTCTCCCAGACGCTGCTGATGGTCTGGATCAAGGGCTCGGACGCCCATACCGCGGAACTCGTCCGCCGCTTCGACCGCGCGCCGAAACCGATGTATTATCAGCCGCACTTTCTTCATGCGGCGTGGGAAGAATACCGCGCAACCCATCATGTGACCGAGGAAACCTGCGATCCAGACCACTTCGTCCGCTGGACCTATGCCCGCGCCCTGGCCCACCGCCAGCCGCGCTATGCCGCGATGGCGCGCTGGGGTGTGACCGTCACGGCCGAGGAGGTCGGCGAGGTCTCTACCACCCAGGACTTCGACGCGCTCATGGCCCGGGCCATCGACCGCGCCTGAGCCTTGCAACCCTGACACCGAACCCCTAGCTCATGGCCCTCTGGCCCCAAGGACCCCGACCATGCCGATCACCTTGCCCGAAACCCTGCCCGCCTTTGACGTGCTGCGGTCCGAGGGCGTCATGGTCATGTCGCCGACCCGTGCCGCGCATCAGGACATCCGGCCCCTGCGGATCGGCCTGCTGAACCTGATGCCGAAGAAGATCCAGACGGAAAACCAGTTCGCGCGGCTGATCGGTGCCACGCCGCTGCAGATCGACCTGCAGCTGATCCGCATGTCCAGCCACGAGACAAGGAACACCGCCGCCGAGCATATGGCGACCTTCTACCGCCCGTTCCAGGCGGTGAAGCGCGAGAAGTTCGACGGCCTGATCATCACCGGCGCGCCCATCGAGCACCTGGCGTTCGAGGACGTCACCTATTGGGACGAGCTGTGCGAGGTGATGGACTGGACCCAGACCCATGTGCAGTCCACCTTCGGCGTCTGCTGGGGCGGGATGGCGATGATCAACCACTTCCACGGCGTGAAAAAGCACATGCTGCCGGCCAAGGCCTTCGGCTGCTTCCGTCACCAGAACCTGTGCCCGACCTCGCCCTATCTGCGCGGCTTCTCGGATGACTTCGTCATTCCGGTCTCGCGCTGGACCGAGATGCGCCAGGCCGAGATCGACGCCGCCCCCGGCCTGAAGACCCTGCTTGGATCGGACGAAGTCGGCCCCTGTCTGGTCGAGGATGCCGCCCACCGCGCGCTCTATATCTTCAACCACTTCGAATACGACAGCGACACGCTGAAGCAGGAGTATGACCGCGACGTGGCCAATGGCACCCCGATCAACGTGCCCCTGAACTACTACCCCGATGACAACCCCGCGATGCCGCCGCTCAATCGGTGGAGAAGCCACGCCCACCTGCTATATGGCAACTGGATCAACGAGATCTACCAGTCAACGCCCTATGATATCGAAGAGATTGGCCGCTAGTTTCCTCATCGCCGTCGCAGCCCTTGCCGGTGTCACCCACTGGCGGGCCTCGGCGCGCGAGGCGGCGGCAGAGGCGGCCTACCCGCCCTCGGGGTCCTTCGTGACCGTGGACGGCAAGCGCCTGCATTACGAGATGAAGGGCCAGGGCCCCGACCTGGTGATGCTTCACGGCGCCAGCGGGTCCCTGCGCGACCTGACCTTCGCCTTGCGCGACCAGCTGGCAGACCGGTTCCGCGTGACCGTCGTGGACCGCCCCGGCCTTGGCCACTCCGATGCGCTGGACGAAACCAGCCTGCTGGCCCAGGCGCGTTTCATCAAGGCGGCGGTCGCGCAGCTGGGTGTCACCGACCCCATCGTCCTGGGCCAAAGCTACGGCGGCGCGGTCGCTCTTGCCTGGGCGCTGGACGGGGGGCCGAGGGCACTGGTGCTGGTTGGCAGCCCCTCGATGCCCTGGCCCGGCAAGCTGGACCCCTGGTATCGGCTGACCGACAACCCCGTCGGTCGGGCGCTGGCCATCCCGCTCGCCTCGGCCCTGGTGCCGGACAGTTATGTCCGCAGCGCAATCGCCGCGGTCTTTGCCCCCGACCCGGTCCCGAAGGGCTATGAGGACTTCCTCGGCACCGCCCTGACCCTGCGGCGCGAGACGCTGGCCGCCAACGTGGCCCAGGTGAACGCCCTGCGGGCCGAACTGGTGACGATGGAGCAGCACTACCCCTCGCTCACCCTGCCGGTCGAGCTGATCCACGGCACAGCCGATACCATCGTGCCGCTTGATATCCACTCGGCGCCCCTGTCGCACCTGCTGCCCGACGCCACGATCACCGTCATCCCCGGCGCGGGCCACATGCCGCACCACAGCCACCCCTCCCTCGTCATCGCCGCCACCCTTCGCGCCGCATTGCGCTGACCGGCCCAATCGCCATACTGGCGGCACTGCAAGGAGGATTCAGATGGCCCTACCCTTCGACGGCGCGATCAGCCGCTACCTCCGCGAGGGCGCCCCGGTCGAGGTGCGCAAGGCGATCGAGACTGCGGGCAAGGACGACATCCTGACCGCCTCCTACCCCTACCGCGAGGAGATGAAGGCCAAGGACTACGGCGCCCACATGGACGCGTTGCAGATCGAGCTTGCCAAGATGCAGGCGGGGCTGAAGGCCTCGGGCAAGCGGTTGATCGTGGTGTTCGAGGGCCGCGATGCCGCCGGCAAGGGTGGCACGCTCAAGGCGGTGACGGAAAACCTGAACCCCCGGCAGGCCTATGTCGTGGCGCTGTCGAAGCCGACCGAACGGGAAAGCCAGCAATGGTACTTCCAGCGCTATGTCGACTGGTTCCCCGCCAGGGGCGAAGTCGCGCTTTATGACCGCAGCTGGTACAACCGCGCGATGATCGAGCATGTCTTCGGCTTCTGCAAACCCGAAGAGCGCGCGAAGTTCTTCAAGCAGCTGCCGGAATTTGAGCAGATGATCGTCGACGAGGGCATCGTCTTCCTGAAGCTCTGGCTCGAGGTCGGCCGGGCCGAACAGCTGAGGCGCTTCCTCGACCGCGAAGGCGACCTTCTGAAGCAGTGGAAGCTGAGCCAGATCGACGTGGACGGCCTGGCCAGGTGGGACGACTACTGCGCGGCCATCGACGAGACGATGGCAAAGACCCATTTCAGCCACGCGCCCTGGACGGTGATCCTGTCCGACGACAAGAAGCGCGCGCGGCTTGCGGCGATCCAGACGATCCTTGGGGCGGTGGATTATGCCGGCAAGGACACCGCGGCCATCGGCAAGATCGACAACGCCATCTGCGGTGGGCCGAAGCTTCGGAAGGGCTGATGAAGCGCGGCTATCATCACGGCAACCTCCGGCAGGCCCTGGTCGAGGCGGCTTTGGCCTTGATCGCCGAAAAGGGTCCGCAAGGGTTCACCCTGTCCGAGGCGGCAAAGGCGGCGGATGTGACCCCGGCGGCGGTCTACCGGCATTTCGCGGGGCGGGATGACCTGCTGGCCGAGGTCGCGCGGCAGGGGTTCGACATCTTCGCGGCCCTGCTGGAATATGCCTATGACGAGGGGCGGCCGTCCCCGCTGGCCGCTTTCGAGGCGACGGGGCGGGCCTATCTCGCCTTTGCCCGGAAGTATCCGGGGCATTACCAGGCCATGTTCGAAAGCGGGCTGCAGCCGGGGCAACACCCGGACCTTGCCTCGGTCGCGGGCAAGGCGCGGGCGACGATGGACCGGGCTGCGGAAAGCCTGGTAAAGGCACTGCCCGAGGCGCGGCGCCCGCCCGCCAGCATGGTGTCGGCGCATGTCTGGGCGGTCTCTCACGGGGTGGTGGAGCTGTTCCTGCGCGGCAATGGCGGCCCGCAGCCCTGGCCGGCGGAGGACCTGCTGGAAACCGGGATCGGGATCTATCTGCGCGGGCTGGGGCTGTTGTCGCCGGATCGGTGAGGCGGGGTGTCCAGGGTGGACACACGGCGGCACTCGCAGGAAACCAAGGGCTTGGCCGCGGACGCCAGGGGTTTCTTGACCCGGCCAGATCCAAGGTCCTTCCGGTGGCGGAAGGAGGCCCCGGGTCAGGCCCGGGGCGGGCGCCCCGGGTCAGGCCCGGGGCGGGCATTCCTAGCGGAAAAGGACCAGCGCCGACGGGCTCCAGGCGACGCGGACCCTGTCGCCGACGTCCAGGACCGGGCGGCCGGGGACGTTGCGCATCGACAGGCGCACCTCGACATCGGTGCCGCCCAGGTAGACGTCGTAATAGGTCATGTCGCCGAAGTAGATCACCTCGTCGATCACCCCGTCGGTTTCGCGCTCGGGCGCCTTCTGGTCATCGTAAAGCAGCGTCAACGTCTCGGGGCGCAGACCCACAACCGGAGTTTCTCCAGTCTTCTCGGGGGCTTGCGCGATATCGAGGGCGACGCGGCCCAAGCCCTTGGCCTCGACCTCGACCTTGTCGCCCGCCTCGGACAGGATGCTTGCCGGGATGAAGTTCATCGTGCCGATGAAATCCGCGACCTTCCGTGTCGCCGGGCGACGATACAGGGTTTCGGGGTCGGCCAGCTGGGCGATCTCGCCCTCGAACATCACGGCGATGCGGTCGGACATGACCAGCGCCTCTTCCTGGTCATGCGTCACCAGGATGAAGGTGATGCCGACCTGCCGCTGCAACTTGATCAGTTCGACCTGCATATGCTCGCGCATCTTCTTGTCCAGCGCAGAGAGGGGTTCGTCCAGCAACAGCACCTTGGGCTTCAGGATCAGCGCCCGCGCCAGCGCCACCCGCTGCCGCTGGCCGCCCGACAGCGCATGGGCGGCACGCTTGCCAAAGCCCTTGAGGCCGACCTGCTCCAGCGCCTCGGCGACGGCCCTGGCCTTGTCCTCCTTCGACCGCGGGTCCTTGCGCAGGCCGAAGCCCACGTTTTCCTCGACGCTCATGTGCGGGAAGATCGCGTAGGACTGGAACACCATGTTCGTCGGCCGGACGTTCGCGGCCACATCGGCCATGTCCTTGCCGTCGATCATGATCACGCCCGAGGAGATGTCCTCGAATCCCGCGATGGTGCGCAAGAGCGTGGTCTTGCCGCAGCCCGAGGGACCCAGCAGCGAGAAGAACTCGCCCGCCTTGATGGTGCCGTTGATCCCGCGCAAGGCGTGGTAATCGCCGTAGTATTTGTGGACGTCCTTGAACTCGATCATCGTCGGGCGGTCGTCGGTTGCGGTCACAGGAAGCCTCCGGAAACTTTGCCACCGGCCTTGGCGATGCCACGGCGGCGCATGTACTCGGCAAAGCCGAGCAGGATGATCGACAAGAGGACCAGCAGCGTCCCCAGTGCCAGCATCGACGGCACTTTCGCGGGAAAACGGAACTGGCCGAAGATGTAGACCGACAGGATCGGCTGACCGGACCCCAGGAAGTTGGCGATGATGAATTCGTCGAACGAGATGGTGAAGCAGATCAGGAAGCTGGCAAGAATGCCCGGCATCACCAGCGGCAGGATGATCAGGCGGAAGGTCGACCAGGGGGTTTCACCCAAGTCCAGCGCCGCCTCTTCCAGCGAGCGGTCAAGGCTCTGGAAAGCCGAGGTCAGGATCGCCACCGCGAAGGGGGTGCAGATCAGGGTCTGGCCCAGGATCACCGTGAACAGCGACAGCGGGATGCCGATCGACAGAAGCACGACCAGCAGCGCCATTGCCACGATCATCTCGGGCAGAACGAGCGGCAGCATGATCATGCTCATCAGCGGCCCCTTGCCGGGGAAGCGGTAGCGAACGCTGGCGCGGGCCGCGAAGATGCCAAGCACGGTCGAGATCGTGGCGACCGACAGCGCAATGATCAGGCTGTTCTTCGCGGCATTGCGCAGGTTCTGGTCGGCGGCCATCTCGGCGAACCAGCCGGTGGTGAAGCCTTGCAGCGGGAAGGCGACGACCCGGCTGTCGTTGAAGGCGAAGATCGGCAGCAGCAGGATCGGACCGTAAAGGAACAGCAGGTAGAACAGCGTGTAGCTGCGCAAGCCGGGTGCCTTCTTCATTTCGCCCCCCCGATGAAGCGACGGTTCCACAGCACGAAGGCGACCGAGACGATCCCCACCATCAGCATCGAGGCCACCGCGAAGGCCGAGCCTTGCGGGAAGTTCTGCAGCTTCAGCAGCTGCGTCTCGATCAGGTTGGCGATCATCGGTTCCTTGCCGTCGCCGACCAGTTCCGGGGTGACGTAGTCGCCCACGGTCGGGATGAAGACGATCAGCGCGGCAGCGATCACGCCGGGCATCGACAAGGGCAGCGTGACGCGCAGGAAGGTGACCCAGCGGCTTTCGCCGAGGTCCTGGCCGGCCTCCAGCAGCGAGCGGTCGACCTTTTCCAGGCTGACGAAGATCGGCAGCACCGCAAAGGGGGCATAGGCGTGGGCCAGCACGATGATGATCGACAGGATCGAGTAGCTGGCAAGGTTCAGCGGTTGCAGCCCGACGACCGCAAGGGTGGAGTCAAGCACCCCACCATAGCCCAGGATCACGAACCACAGGCTGACGCGGATGATGTAGCTGGTCCAGAACGGGATGGTGATCAGAAAGAGCCACAGGCTCTTGCGTTCCGGCTTGACGTGGAAGCTGACGAAATAGGCGACCGGGTAGGCCAGGATCACGGTGGCGGCGGTCACCACCAGTGCAACCAGCAGCGACTTCAGCATGATGTAGCCGTAGACCGACTTCGACCACAGCTCGGCGTAATTCTCGAAGGTCAGGGGAAAGGAGACGATGCCCCGTCCGCCGGTCATCACCGAATAGACCAGCACGGTTGCCAGCGGCACTGCCAGCAGCAGAATCACATAGATTGCGGTCGGCGAGATCAGCTTGAGGCCTGTCCTGGCCTCGGATCGCGGCGTTTGCGCCATCATTCCCCCTGTCCGACTGCACTCCGGCAGCCTTGCCATTTGATCAAATTAGCCCGAACGCCTGACGATAGGCAAGAGGGCCATCAAACCGGAGGAAAATCAAGCTGTGGCGGCACGAACCGCGGGCGGTGACCATCGGTCCGGTCAGCCCGCAACCCGCTCGATGGCGATCGCCCGTTTCTTCAGCTCGTCATACAGCGTGGGCACGACGCGAATCGACCCCACCGCGACGCGCAGCGCTTCGGCAATGCGGGCTTCGGATGGATCGTTGGAGGCAACGCGCCAGATCATGCGGCGGGCGACGCCGTCGTCATAGACGATTTCCGTCGCACCCTGACGGGTCTTGCGCCAACCAAGAAAATCCGCGCCGCCGTGCGGCGCGTGGAATGCATGTTGAAGTCCCATTTTTCGGGCTCTCTTTTTTTACTGCTCGTGTGCGGACTGTGAGGCAGGGCTTGCGCTGCGGTCAACTCACACTTTGGCCATTCCGCGTGAGCGAGTCCCAAATGCAACAGGTCGGGATTTCCCTACACGGACAGGTCCGACGGCGGACGTGCCAGAAGATCGGACAGCTTCTGCACCGCCGCCTCGAACACGTCGCGCGGCAGGTTGGCCGCGATGGCGAGACGGACTGCGTTGGGCGCGCGACCGTGGACCAGGGCGTATTCGTCGGCCGACCGGACCAGAACCCCGCGGGCCTCGGCGGCGCGCACGAAGGCCGAGGCGCGCCAGCCGATCGGCAGACGCAGCCAGACGAAGGGCACGCCCGGCTGCCAGCCCAGGTCATAGGCGCCCAGGCGGTTGACCAGGGTCTGCAGGCGGGCGGCGAATTCGGCCTGGACCTCCATGCGAATCCGCTGCGCGGCCCCGCTTCGGAACAGGTGCAGCATCAGGTCGGCCACCGGGCGCGACAGCGCGAAGAAGCCATGCTGCGCGGTCAGCCGTCCCGCCTCGCCCATGCCCGCGGGGCAGATCACATAGCCGAACCGCAGCGCCGCCGAGATCGTCTTGGACACCGATCCCACCAGCCAGACCCGTTCCGGAGCCAGCGCGCGCAGGGAGGGGATGTCGCTTTCGGCGACCGAATAGCAGTCGTCTTCCAGGATCTGCAGGTCATAGCGCCGCGCGATCTCGGCGATCTCCTGGCGGCGCTTGACCGGCATCCGCCCGGTGGAGGGGTTCTGCGCCTCGGTCGTCAGGCACAGGACCTGCGCGCCGTGGCGGCGGCAGGCGGCCTCCAGCGCGCCGGGGACGATGCCGTGCTCGTCGATCTCGACCGGCACCACTTCGGCCCGCGCCGCGCGGGCGGCGTAGCGAAAGCCGGGGTAGGCCAGTTCCTCGATCAGGACGACGGGACGTTCGCCGCGCAGGCAGCAGTCGAAGATCAGGCTGATCGCGTTCTGCCCGCCGTGGGTCAACGCCACATCCTCGGGTCCGATCGGGCCCAGGATGCGGTCGCCCATCCAGGTCACGATCTCGGCCCGCAAGGCGGCCTCGCCCATCTGGCTGGTGTAGTCGAGCCAGCCCTGTCCCGTCGTCTCGGCCATGTCCAGCAGGGCGGCACGGAAGGCCTCTGCCTGGCCGACTTCCGGCACCTGCGGCGGGCGGAAATCAACCAGCCCGGTCGTCCCGCCGGTCACCCGCTCGGTGTACAATGCCTGTGTCGGGCCAAGGCGCGGCGATTGTGCCGCAACAAAGGTCCCACGTCCGACAGTGGCCGCCAGCAGCCCCTCTTGCGTCGCCAGCTGGTAGGCGCGGGCCACAGTGCCGGGCGTCAAGTGCAGCCTCCACGCCAGATCGCGCACAGTCGGCAGCTGCGAACTGGCCGGCAGATCCCCGGCGCGGATGGCATCCCGCAGCGCGCGCGACAGCGCCAGATACTTCGGACCGGGGAATTGAGTCAGATCGGGCGCCCAAGTTGTATCAGTCACAATAATCCTCTGGCGACTCATTCGGGGGAGACATTACATTGTTCCTACCGAAACAGGCCTATTGTATCAATACAAAATCGAAGGAGGCAAAAATGCCCCAGACCCATATCGCCACCCTGCCGCTGCGCACCCGCTCCGGGGTCCTTGCACGCCTGCGCACCGCATTGCTGACCGTCCTCACCCGCCTCCGCGCGCGCCTGCGCCTTGGCCACCTGGACGCGCATCTGTTGCGCGACATCGGCCTTGATCCGCAGGAGGTGCGCCGCGAATGCACCAAGCCCTTCTGGCAGCCCTGACGCCAAATCCCCCGAGCGCTCTGACGCTCTTACCCCTGACTGGGCCGGGTTCTTCCCGGCCCTTTTTTTGTGCCCGCAAAGCAAAAGGCCCGCCACTGGGGCGGGCCTTGGCAGGGCAAGGTGCGCTGTAGCGCACCCTGCGCCGATCCTTAACGCTTGGAGAACTGGAACGAGCGGCGGGCCTTCGGCTTGCCGTACTTCTTCCGTTCGACGACGCGGCTGTCGCGGGTCAGGAAGCCGGCGGCCTTCAGCGCGCCACGCAGGGCGGGCTCGTACAGCTGCAGCGCCTTCGAGATGCCGTGCTTGACCGCACCAGCCTGGCCGGAAAGGCCACCACCGGCGACGGTGGCAAAGACGTCGAACTGGCCTTCCACGTTGGCCACGGTGAAGGGCTGCTTCAGGATCATCTGCAGCACCGGACGGGCGAAGTAGACCGCCATTTCCTTGCCGTTGACCACGACCTTGCCCGAACCGGGCTTGACCCAGACGCGGGCGACCGCGTCCTTGCGCTTGCCGGTCGCGTAGGACCGGCCCAGCTTGTCACGTACCGCCACGCGGGGGGCCGCTTCGACGGCGGCGGGTGCCGAACCGACAGCCGACTTCAGGTCATCAAGAGATTTGATATCGGCCATGATCACGCGCTCCGGGTGTTCTTCGGGTTCAGGACCTTGACGTCCAGAACGGTGGGCTGCTGTGCTTCATGCGGATGCTCGGCACCGGCATAGACGCGCAGGTTGGTCATCTGCTGACGGCCCAGGCGGTTGCGGGTGATCATGCGCTCGACGGCCTTTTCGACCACACGCTCGGGGTGCTTGCCTTCCAGCACCTGCCGCGCGGTGCGCTGCTTGATGCCGCCGGGGTGGCCGGTGTGCCAGTAGTAGACCTTGTCATCACGCTTCTTGCCGGTCATCTGGATCTTGTCGGCGTTGATGATGATGACGTTGTCACCCATGTCCATGTGGGGGGTGAAGGTCGGCTTGTTCTTGCCGCGCAGGATGTTGGCGACGATCGTGGCAAGGCGGCCCAGAACAACGCCCTCGGCGTCGATCAGGATCCACTTCTTCTCGATGTCCGCCGGAGTAGCGGTGAAGGTTTTCATGGTTTTCCCAAAGAAGAAGGGGGCATGCGGGCCCCCGGAAACTCGGATGCGGGCTTATCGCCGAAGCCCCCTTGCGCGTCAAGCGCCCACACCAAGATTTAAGTGCCTATAAACAACACGTTACAACAACGGTATCATGATACCCCACAAAAGGCCTGTCCTCTTTGCCGAAACATCCCCGCCGGGGGCGTTACCGCAGCTTCGGCGGGCGCGACGGGTCCATGCCGGGGGCTGCGGGGGCTGCGGGGGTTGCGGGGGTTGCGGGCGTCTGTGGCGCGGGCAGATCGAACCGCAAGCCGACTCTGGCCATCGCGATCGCCGCCGGGTCGCCGCCTGCAAGGAAGACCACGTCCAGCTCGCCCGCATCGATGCCCGAGAAGACCAGCGCCTCGTTCATCGCGCGGGCCAGGGCCGCTTCCGCCCCCTCCACCGCATCCAGCACCGCGAGGAGATGGCCGCGCCGCCCGCCCGCATAGACCACACCCGCCAGCACTGCCGCCGCCGCCAGCCCACTGGCCCGGGCAAGCTTGCCGTCCAGTGCCGCGATCAGCGCCTCGGGGACAATCGGGGCCAGGAACTCCTGTGGCCGCGCCTCCACCGCTTCGGGGCCGCTGTCAAGCGTCTGGGCCAGCCAGTCCATCGCCTCGGGCGGAAGCAGCATCGACGACGGGGCCACGCCCAGGTTGACGCCCATCCCGATCCCCTGCCCTTTCAGCAGCCCCGCAATGACCCGCCCCGGCAGGGCGGCATAGGGCGCGATCCCGCCGGTAAAGCTGGCCAGCCGCTCCTCGCGGTCGAAGACCAGAACGACCGGCCCGTCCTCCAGGTCGAAGATCCGCGGCTCCAGGCTTTCGCCCATCGCCTCGCGCTCCAGCAGCAGCACCATCTCGCCATCGGCCAGCCGCTCGAAGAAGCGCAGGCGCAGGGCCTCGTTCTCGGGGTCGGCCGAGACGGCGGCATGCGCGGCATCGAGCAGGGTTGTGACATCAGACATCCAGCACCTCCCGCACCCGCTGGCGAAGGGCCGCAAGAAGCTCGGCCTCGAACCAGGGATGGCGTTTCAGCCACCCCGTATTCCGCCACGACGGATGCGGCAAGGGAAAGACGCCGCGCGCGGCCGGGGCGCGCCAATCGGCCACGGCTTCGGTCACGTGACGCAGACCCCCGTGCCAGCGGATCGCGGCACCGCCGACCAGCAGGGTCAGCGGCATGTCGCCCAGAGCTGCCAGCACGCGCGCCCGCCAGGTCGCCGCGCAGATCGGCGGCGGCGGCAGGTCGCTGCCTTTCGCGTCATAGCCGGGAAAGCAGAACGCCATCGGCACCACGGCCACCCGGTCAAGGTCGTGGAACTCGGCCTCGGTCACACCCATCCAGTCGCGCAACCGGTCGCCGGAGCGGTCCGTGAAGGGCCGCCCGCTGCCATGCACCCGCAGACCCGGAGCCTGCCCTGCCACCAGGACCCGCGCCCCGGGCCGGAACCAGACGACCGGGCGCGGCGCATGAGCGGTTGCGGTCGCGGCAAAACGCGCTGCGCAAAGGCGGCAGGCGGTGATTTCGTCTCTCAACTGCATCTCCCAAGCCTGACCCGAGCCGCCGCGACCCGCAACCCCGGCCACAAGCTGCTCCCTGAAGGTTGTCGAAGCCGGCCCGCCGGCCAGGCCTGCCCCCCCACCCGACATGCATGAATCCCGCAGAAGGCAGGGACGACCCCGATCCGCACCGGACTGCCCCGAACCGCCGATGATGGCCTTAAGCCTGACGAACAACCGTCCAGCCGCGCCTGGCCCCGATCCTTCGTCCGCGGCAGCGCCGTTGCGGGGGGTTCGATGCCCCCTGCGACGGCGTCCCGTCCAAAGCTCGGCCCGCCCATTGCGGCGGGCGGAAAAGCCGGTCAAATGGACCCCTGCGCCCTGGCCCCCGAGTTCATTCCCCAAGATCCTTCCCCAAGATCCTTCCCCAAGATCCTTCCCCCGAGTCCCTGCAATGTATCGCGTCTCCTCCTCTGTCCCCCGCTTTGCCAAGGCGCTGATCGGCGGCGCGGCGCTCGCCACGCTCTGGGTCAATCTTACCCCGGCCAGCTATTACGACAGCATCGAGTTCCGGCTGCTTGATCTGACGCTGCCTGGCTGGATCGCCCCCCTGCCCTTCAGCCTGACGCCGCTGAACCTGGTGGCGGATGCGGCGATGTCCCTGTTCCTGTTCTTCATCGGCAAGGAGCTGTGGGAGGCGCTGACGCTGGAGCATGGCCCGCTGAAGGGGCGGCAGGCGATGCTGCCCGCCGGGCTGACCCTTGGCGGGCTTGCCGGAGCGGCGCTGATGTGGATCCTGGTCGGCAGCCTGATCGAGACGGCCGAGGAGGCGGGATTTGCCACCGGCTGGCAGGTGCCTCTGGGCAGTGATGTGGTCCTGTGCTTCCTGGTCGGACGCGCGGTCTTCGGAGCGGGCCATCCGGCGCTGCACCTTCTTCTCTTGCTGACGATCGCCACCGACATCCTGGCGCTGCTTGTCGCAGGCCTGACGCAGCCCGCCTTTTCGCTGCGGCTGGCCTGGCTGCTGTTGCCGCTTGCCGCAGCGCTGGTGACCTGGGCGGTCTTTGGCCGGACGCCCGACCCTGCGGCGTCCGAGACCCGGCGGCGGGCCGGTCGGCGGCTGCTGCCCTATGTCATCGCGGGCCTCGTGTCCTGGATCGGCGTCGCTGCCTCGGGCCTGCCGCCGGTGCTGGGGCTTTTGCCGGTGATCCCCGCGATTGCCCATGCCGACCGCAGCTTCGGACTGTTCGCCGCAGCGGAAGAGGTGCTGCATGACCCCCTCAACCGGCTGGCCCATGCGCTGGCCTGGCCGCTGACCGGGGTGCTCTTCCTCTTTGGCCTGACCCGCGGGGGCGTCGATCTGTCGGCCTTCGCGCCCACGACCCTGACCGCGCTGGCCGCGCTCTGGCTTGGCCGACCGCTGGGGATGATCGTGATCGGGCTCGGCCTTGCCACCGCCCTTGGCCTGCGCCTGCCGAAGGGGGTCAGCCTGCGCGATGTCCTGCGCATCATGCTGATCATGGCGATGGGCTTCACCGTCCCCGTTCTCAGCCTTGCGACCGCGCTGCCCGGCGGCGCGATGCAGGAGGCCGCGCGCCTTGGCCTTGCGATCAGCCTGCTGGCCGGCCCGGTCGCACTTTTGCTGGCCCGTCCGCGCCCCTGACCGGGGCCTTGGGAAAGGCCTGTCGGAGCCGTGTTTGGGTCTCGGCCCTTTTAAGGCCACAAACGCGATGTTAACGATATGGCCTTAGCAAGAGAAAGACGCCCGATCTACGGGCGCCGAGGCCATGATGATCGAGTTTCGAGACGTATCGAAATCCTTCTGGACGGGAACGCAGCGCAAGGTGATCCTTGACCGCGCCTCGTTTCGCGTCGATCTGGGCAACTCGCTGGGCATCCTGGCTGGAAACGGCACCGGCAAGACCACCATCATCAACATGATGGCGGGGCTGGAAAAACCCGACGAAGGCACGATCCGCAAGACGTCGCGCGTGTCCTTTCCCCTTGGTTTCATGGGGGGCGTCAACAACAAGCATTCGGCCAAGGAAAACTGCCGCTACATCGCCCGGCTTTACGGCCTGGACCCCGACTATGTCGAAAGCTTCTGCCGCTGGGTCTGCGGACTTGGCGAATATTTCGAAATGCCGCTCGCCACCTATTCCTCGGGCATGCGCGGGCGGTTCTCGTTTGCGCTGCTGCTGTCGATCGAGTTTGACATCTACCTGATCGACGAAGGCATGCCCGCCACCGCTGATGTCGAGTTCAACCGCAAGGCAGGCAACATCCTGCAAGAGCGGCTGAAACGCTCGACCGTCGTCATCGTCTCGCACTCGCCGAAGACGCTTGAGAAATTCTGCCGCACGGCCGCCGTGCTGCGCAATGGCAAGCTCTATCAGTTCGAGTCCCTGGAAGAAGCGAAACGCCTCTATGACTACGACGCCTAAGGTTCCGCGCTACAACACCCGCCCGGTGGACCGTTCGGCGGTTCAGCCGGACGCAGGCGACAGCGGCCAGCTGTTCGACACCCATGACGACGGATTTGGCAACATGGACTTCCGCCGGCCCGAGGATCGGGCCGCCAGCCGCACCCAAACCCCCGAACCCGAGCCTGGGGCCCCCGCCGACGTCGGTTCGGCCGAACCGACCCCCCGCGCTGTCACGCCCGAAGAGATCGCCCGCGTCAATGCCGCGATCCTGACCGAAGGTCTGACCGAGCGGCAGTTGCGCCGGGCGATGCTTGTGGCGCAGCGCAGCCAGCTTTCCCCCACGTCCGAGGCTGATGCCGTCCGTCTGCTGCGCGAAGCGGGGGTCGATCCCTTCTCGCGCGCGTCGATCCTGCGCGTGGTCACGCCTTCGCCCGAAGCGGTGACGCCAGGCGCCCCGCCGCAGCCGGGCTTGCCGCAGCCGGGCTTGCCGCCGCCGACCGAACCGCGCGAGCCGGGACGCCAGATCGCCCGCCTGCCCGGCGACGTCGTGCAACTGCCGAAGAAGGCCAGGCCCATCGCGCTGCCGTCGACCGAACAGCGCGCCGAACTGAACCAGGCCGCCGAAATCCTGCGCATGCAGCAGGACATCGCCCGCCGCCGCCGTCAGCGCCTTGCACTTCTGGGCGCGCGGCTCTTTGCCTTCGTGCTGCTGCCCACCATCCTGGCGGGTTGGTATTTCTACATGATGGCCACGCCGATGTATTCGGTGCGCTCGGAGTTCGTGATCCAGCAGGCCGGCCCCAGCGGTGGCGGCGGGTCGATGGGCGGGCTCTTTTCCGGCACCGCTTTCGCGACGTCGCAGGATTCGATCGCCGTGCAGGGCTATCTTCAGTCGCGTGAGGCGATGGGGCGGCTGGACCAAGACCTGGGCTTCCGCAGCCACTTCCAGAACCCGCAGATCGACCAGTTGCAGCGGATGGCCCCCGACGCCGGGCTGGAAGCAGCCTACAGGGTCTACAGGAAGTTCCTGAAGATCTCGTTCGACACGACCGAGGGCGTGATCCGCATGGACGTGATCGCCGCCGACCCGCAGATTGCGGCGGCCTGGTCGAGACAGCTTATCGCCTATGCCGAAGAACAGGTGGACCACCTGACGCAGCGGCTGCGCGCCGACCAGATGACCGATGCCCAGGCCGGCTACGAGGCGGCGCAGAAGGCGCTGATGGACTCGCAGAAAAAGCTGATCGAGTTGCAGGAGAAGTTCAAGATCCTGTCCTCGGAAACCGAAGTCGGGCTGATCGTCGGCCAGATCTCGGGGCTGGAGAACCAGCTGACCCAGGAACGCCTGGCGCTGGCCCAGATGGAATCCAACGCCGAGCCCAACCAGGCCCGGATGGACCCCATCAAGCGCCGCATCGCGACGCTGGAGGGCGAGGTCGCCGATCTGCGCGCCCGGATGACCGAGACGTCGACAGGCTCGACCAGCCTGGCCGAGATTCAGGGTCAGCTGCTGGTCGCGCAAGCCGATCTGCAGACCCGCCAGATGATGCTTGCCCAGGCGTTGCAGTCGATGGAGACCGCCCGCGTCGAGGCGGCCCGCCAGGTCCGCTATCTGTCGCTGTCCGTCAGCCCGATCCCCCCGGACGAGCCCGCTTACCCCCGCGCCTTCGAAAACACGCTGGTGACCCTGTTGATCATGCTGGGCATTTACCTCATGGTCTCGATGACCGCCGCGATCCTGCGGGAACAGGTCTCGTCGTAGGGACGCGCGCATGACTGACGTGAAGATCGGCGGGCTGACCGTCGGCAATGACCGGCCGCTTCTGGTCATCGCCGGGCCCTGCCAGCTGGAAAGCCTGGACCACGCCCAGATGATCGCCGGCGCGATGGCCGAGGCCTGCGCTGCCGCAGGCGCGCAATTCGTGTTCAAGGCCAGCTACGACAAGGCCAACCGCACCTCGCTGTCGGGCCAGCGCGGCCTCGGGATGGAGGCCGGCCTCAAGGTGCTGGCGGCCGTTCGTGCGATGGGGCTGCCGGTTCTGACGGATGTCCACGACGCCGGTCAGGCCCGCGAGGCGGCGACGGTGGTCGACGTGATCCAGATCCCGGCCTTCCTTTGCCGCCAGACCGACCTTCTGCTGGCGGCGGGCGAAACCGGCGCCGTCGTGAACGTGAAGAAGGGTCAGTTCCTTGCCCCCTGGGACATGGCCAACGTCGCCGCCAAGGTCGCCTCGACCGGGAACGACCGCATCCTTCTGACCGAGCGGGGGGTCAGCTTCGGCTACAATACCCTGGTGGCCGACATGCGCGCCTTGCCGATCATGGCGCGGACCGGCTATCCGGTGATCATGGACGCGACCCATTCCGTGCAGCAGCCGGGCGGCCAGGGAAATTCGTCGGGCGGTCAGCGTGAATTCGCGCCCGTCATGGCCCGCGCGGCCGTTGCACTGGGGATCGCCGGCGTCTTCATCGAGACGCACGAGGACCCCGACCGCGCGCCCTCTGACGGGCCGAACATGATCCCGCTGGCGCAGATGCCCGCGCTGGTGGCCAGCCTGATGGGTTTCGACCGCCTCGCCAAGGCCGACCCGCTGCGGGTGTGAAGCCCCGGCCAAAGCCTTCGTCCACGGCGCGGATGCGCGGTCCGACGGCAGCGCAGGTCGCGCCGGGCCGCCCTGGGGTCAGGGCGGATTTCGGCGGTCCCGGCACCGACGCAGAGGTGGTGTCGGACCCGTGACCCGTTCCAGACGGCCGCCGTCATCGCCGTGATCCGGCGCTCCCGGCTTTGCTACCCCAAACGGCAGTCCGGTCCGGCGCTGCGCCGCGGGCGCGAGGTCAGTCCAGATGACCCGGACTGCTGCACCTTCAGGGCGCCCGACCCGGTCGAGCGCTCAGCCTCCGGCTCTCGCGGCTGGGCCGAGCCGCAGGCCCTGCCGGCTCTCGGCTGATCCTCAATCCCGCGCCCTTACACAGCTGGTGCAACAGGGGGATCAATGGCTTGGCGTCCACGGCCAGACCATTCGGTCCACAACACCGGCGAAATCCGTCCCGCTGGGACGCGCTGGCGTAGGGTGGGCGATCCGCCCACCGCCCGATCACAAGGCCTGCCCCGCCGCCCAACCCGAAGACCAGGCCCATTGGAAATTGTACCCGCCAAGCCAGCCCGTCACGTCCACCACCTCGCCAACGAAATGCAGCCCCGGCACCCCCTTCGCCGCCATCGTCCGCCCGTCAAGCGCGGCCGTGTCGACGCCCCCCAGCGTGACCTCGGCGGTCCGATAGCCTTCGGAGCCGACCGGCACCAGCCGCCAGTCCCCGATCCCCGCCGCCACCCGGTTCAGCACCGCGCCGGGCAGGTCCGCCATCGTTCCCGTCACCCCCGCCGCCTCTTCCAGATGCCGCGCCAGCCGCTCGGGCAGCCAGCGTCCCAGGACCGTCCGCAGCGCCACCTTCCCCCGCGCCGCCCGCAACTCGGCCGCCACGTCGCGGCCCGGCAAAAGATCGACATGGATCGCCTCGCCCTCGCGCCAGTAGGACGAGATCTGAAGCACCGCAGGTCCCGAAAGCCCGCGATGGGTGAAAAGCACCGCCTCGTCGAACCCGGCGCGGCCGCAGGCGACCCGCCCCGGCACCGCGACCCCGGCCAGAGGTCGCATCCACGCCAGTTCCTGATCGGCAAAGGTCAGTGGCACCAGCGCAGGCCGGGTCGCGACCAGCGGCAGGCCGAAGGCTTCGGCCACCCGGTAGCCATACCCCGTCGCCCCCATCTTCGGGATCGACTTGCCCCCCGTCGCCACCACCACCGCCCGCGCCCTTTGCGGCCCGCGCGCGGTGTCCACCTCGAACCCATCCCCGACCCGCCGCACGTCCCCCAGAGCGCAGCCAAGCCACAGCGTCACCCCGGCACGCTCCATGTCACGAACCAGCATCTCCACCACCTGCGTCGCCGAACCGTCGCAGAAAAGCTGGCCCAGCGTCTTCTCGTGCCAGGCGATCCCGGCGGCATCCATCCGCGCGATGAAATCCCATTGGGTGAACCGCTTCAAAGCCGAGAGCGCAAACCGCGGATTTTGCGACAGGAACCGCTCGGGCGCGATGCCAAGGTTGGTGAAGTTGCAGCGCCCGCCGCCCGAGATCCGGATCTTTTCGCCCGGCGCCCTGGCGTGGTCGATGACCAGCACCCTGCGGCCCCGGCGGCCCGCCTCGATGGCGGCCATCATGCCGGCAGCCCCGGCCCCAAGAATGAGTGCGTCCCAGATCATGACCGTTCCTAGCCGTCGCAACAGGCCCCGGCAAGCCGCGACAGAACGGCGAAAATATCGCCTTTGGCCCCTTGCACGCCCCCAACCGCTTCGCTAAACACCGCCGCACGGTTGGGGCGTCGCCAAGTGGTAAGGCATCGGTTTTTGGTACCGACATACCTAGGTTCGAATCCTAGCGCCCCAGCCAACCACTCACTTCGTTCGTGGTATCAACCTTTCCTGTATCATAACGCTAGCGTCAGTGGACCCACTGCCCCACTGAGTGCCCCAGCAGTTTACGATCTTGTCCCAGTGTCGTGACCGCACAATTGGAACTTGCAGGTGAGCCACAAGTGGTTGATCCTACGTGAGTATGCTGAAGTTGATAGCGTGGGATTTATGAGGCCTCCAAATGTTTACTGTCTTCGGATACTTGATCACAATCGAACGGTTTGTATGGATTTGGTTTCTGGTGGTCGAGCTATAGCTGAAAGTTGGTGACGGGGGGATTGGGTGGCATATCAAGGCGTTGTTGACGCGCCGCAGTTCTCGCAGAGAAAAGGATATGCCACATGACGAAGGATACGGTTGTCGCGTTTCGCGCACCAGAAGGATTTTCGCCCGACCCGCTGACGGATTTGCTGCGCCAGGGCGCGCGGGATCTGATCGCGCAGGCGGTCGAGGCCGAGTTGAGCGCCTTTCTCGCGGCCCATGCCGGTCAGACCGATGCGGCTGGCCACCGCCGCCTGGTCCGGCATGGCCATCTGCCGGAGCGCGAGGTCCAGACCGGGATCGGGGCCGTGCCGGTGAAGGTTCCGCGGGTGCGTGACCGGGCACCGGACGGCGCGCCGCTGAAGTTCACCTCGACGATCCTGCCGCCCTATCTGCGGCGCGCCAGGTCGATCGAGGACCTGCTGCCGTGGCTTTACCTCAAGGGGATCTCCACCGGCGATTTCTCCGAAGCTCTGGCGGCCCTGCTGGGGCCGGATGCGCCGGGCCTGTCGGCCACCACCATCACCCGGCTGAAGGCCGACTGGTGGGACGATTATGAACGCTGGTCCAGGCGCGATCTGTCAGCGCGGCGCTATGTGTATTTCTGGGCCGACGGGGTCTACTTCACGCCCCGCATGGACGAAGATCGCCAATGCATGCTGGTGATTATCGGTGCCGACGAATGGGGCAACAAGGATGTGCTGGGCCTGATCGACGGCTTTCGCGAAAGCACCCAAAGCTGGCGCGAGCTGCTCCTGGACCTGAAACGCCGGGGGCTTGAGGCTGCGCCCAAGCTGGCCGTCGGCGATGGCGCCATGGGGTTTTGGGCGGCACTGCATGAGGTTTACGGCAAGCCACGGGGGCAGCGCTGCTGGGTGCACAAGACCGCGAACGTGCTGAATGCGATGCCAAAGTCGGTGCAGCCCAAGGTCAAAGCGCATCTGAAGGACATCTGGATGGCCGAAACCAAGGCCGGGGCCGACGCCGCCTTCGATTTCTTCATCGCGGCTTACGGCGTGAAATACGACCGGGCGGTGAAATGCCTGACCAAGGACCGCGCCGATCTCCTCGCCTTCTACGACTTCCCGGCCGAGCACTGGAAGCACATCCGCACAACAAACCCCATCGAGAGCACCTTTGCCACCGTCCGGCATCGCACCACCAAGGCCAAAGGCTGCCTGAGCCGCCAGACGGCGCTAGCGATGACCCACCAGCTGATGCTGTCGGCCAGGAAGAAATGGCGCAAACTCGATGGTCAGAACCGCCTGCCCGAAATCATCCAGGGGGTTGAATTCCGCGACGGCATCAAGCACGAATTCAAAGCCGCCTGATCAAACCGTCACCAACTTTCGGTCATAGCTCCTGGTGGTCTTGGCGATCGTTTTCTGGGTGGTCGTCCGAGGTCTGATTGGTATGACACATCGAATTCGGCGCCTCGATCGAGAGAAAATTATTGCCGAAGTCAACACGAAGGTCTCGAAGGCGGCACGGTCGGCAGAGGCTGCAAATGTGAAGTACAAACCTGCAATCGAGTCCGGCATGACCACGATCAGGGGCCGGGTTATGCCTTACCTTGACTTCTCCGGACGCGCGACGCGCAAGCAGTTCCTGGTTACACAGGTAGCGGCAGGTCTAGGTCTCGGTATCGTCCTGGGTCTCACGGAAGGGCTTTTCGAGTCTCGTGGCATGTTTTCGCAAAGCTTCGGAATCTTCCTGATTGTTGTCGCATCGGTACTGGTTCTCTGGGTTGTTTTCGCCACATCCGCCAAGCGAATGAGGGACACAGGAGTTACAGATTGGTGGGTCTTAGCCCTGCTCGTGCCAGCGCTAAACCTTGCGGCTTTTGCTTTCCTGTGTCTTGTGCCTTCAGACGAGTTCAAAGGTCGGGGGCTCTAATCGAAGCCGTTTGGGCAGTTCAAGTGCCGTACGCGAGTATGTGTCATGCCACTGGATGCCGAAACGGGTGTCACGGGTGTCGAGATCCTGTGTTGGCGGGGACCAGTGGCACGGGCTGTCTAGAGCAGGCTAAAATCTACCCCGTTCGCTGAGAAATCGAGAGTGTCTGAAACTCTGTGTATCTGATCGGGCGCATGCGGTTTTCAGATACGTTCAGGCGTCGAAGCGCCCGGTGAACATTATGGCCAGCTGATTGCGGGCTGCAACCCATTCCCGGACGGCGCGGCCGCCCTTTTCGAAGTTGCGGATGGCCAGGAAGATCAGCTTCGTGGCGGCCTCCTCTGTCGGGAAAGAGCCCTTGGTCTTCAGCGTTTTTCTCAGCACCCGGTTCAGTGACTCCACGGCGTTCGTGGTGTAGATGATCTTCCTGATCGCAGCGCTGAAGGCATAGAAGGGGATAACCTCTGCCCATGCCCGGCGCCAGGCTGGGGCGATGGATGGGTATTTCCCGACCCATTTGGTCTCGAACGTGTCAAGCTGGCGGGCGGCCTCCTCAGCAGTCGGGGCCTCGTAGATCGGGCGCAGATCGGCGGCCACGGCCTTGCGGTCCTTCCAGCTGCAGAAGTTCATCGAATGCCGGATCAGATGCACGATGCAGGTCTGAACCGTTGTCCCGGGGAAGGCCGCGGTGATCGCCTCGGGGAAGCCCTTCAGCCCGTCCACGACGGCGATCAGAATGTCCTGGACCCCGCGGTTGCGCAGCTCATTCATCACCGAGAGCCAGAACTTGGCGCCTTCATTGTCGGCGATCCAGAGGCCGAGGACCTCGCGATCCCCTTCCCGGGTGACGCCCAAGGCGATGTAAACGGCCTTGTTTTTGACCATCCGGCTGTCGGCATCGCGGATCTTCACCCGCAAGGCATCGAAAATGACGATCGGATACATCCGGTCCAGCGCCCGGTGCTGCCATTCCCGAACCTCGTCCAGCACGGCATCGGTGACGCGGCTGATCAGGTCGGCCGAGACCCGCAGCCCGTAAAGATCCTCCAGATGCGCCTGGATGTCGCGCACCGATAGCCCGGCGGCATAAAGACCGATGATCTTGTCGTCGACCCCGTCGATCCGGGTCTGGCCCTTCTTCATCAGCTCCGGCTCAAAGCTGCCGGCCCGGTCACGCGGCACCGAAAGCAACACCTCGCCGTCCGAGCCCTTCACCCGCTTCGTTGCAATCCCGTTCCGGCGGTTGGTCTGTTCGGCCGGCGGGGGTGCGCCAGCCTCATAGCCAAGATGCGACGTCAGTTCGGCCCCAAGCATCCGCTCCATCAGTCGGACCTTCAGTTCCTTCATCAACCCGGCATCGCCAAGCAGATCCTCAGGCCGCTTGCAGCCCTTCAGCAACTCGTCCAGCAGGTCGTTCGAAATCGTCATAGTCCTTGCTCCTCTCAGGAAACATGGACCCAATCAACCATACACAGAAGATCTGACACTCTCCCGTCGCCCCACCCGTTGCCCCACCGCCAGCAAACCTGGCATCATTCCGGTACCAGTCCTACCTCGGTCATCGAATCCTAGCGCCCCAGCCAACCTTCTTCATTTGACTTCAGTCGCAGTTCTGACAGTCGCAGTTCTGACAGCCGCCGTGGTGGCAGCAACATGCTGGCCGGGTTACCGCGTTTCCTCGTAATGGAAATCCCGTCCGATCTTGAAGCAGCGGAACTGCTCGGGCACCGGGATCATCAGCCGCAGAAACGACCCACGGTAGGGAAAGAAATTGAAATGCGGGTTGAAGGTGTAGCGATATTCCCGTTCGCACGGCACGACGATGATCAGCCGCCGCCGGGCGATCCGCCGCAGTTCGGCCACGGCCTTGCGCGGCTCGAGCAGGTGTTCAAGCAGGTGCGTGCACACCACGGTGTCGAACTCGCCGTCGGCAAAGGGCAGTTTCTCGACCTTCGCGGCGTGGAACTCGGTGCCGGGCATGGCCTCGATCCCGTCCACGATGAAGTCCGACCCGGCGACTCGCGTCAGGTCGGGTCGGACGGCTCGGATCTGACGCACGAGGAAGCCGGTCCCGCAGCCGATGTCGCAGACACTGTTGCCGATGACCGACTTCACGATTTCGTCCACGCATCCCTTCGACAGGTCCGTGCCCTCGTGCACGCGGGGATGGTCGCGGTAAAGAGCGCCGTATTCCTCCGGGGTCAGAAAAGCCGAATTCTCGCGGAACTCGGCAAGCCGCGTCACGTGGGGGCCCCAAGCCATGCGCGCAACGGCATGGAATATCTGTGAGTCCCGCACAATCGGGGGAAGGAGATCCTCGAGAATGAAGCGCAGTCGGATGGTGGTTTCTCGCTTCACGTGCACGGCCTCGTTGGTTAAATCCGTCTCTTTCCTGGCATCGACGAAAACAGCGAAGCGCCAGGATTGACGCACATCCTTTCGGGTCGGGCGGCAAATGCAAGGGGATAACGGACAGGTTGTGCGGGAAGGGGCTGCGCTTCGGACTTGCAACCCGCCAACCCTGACGGGCGATCGACGACCCGGAAAATCGCGGCTGTCCGACTTCGATCCTCAGCGCCCCGGCCAACCTTCATCCCGCCCCCCGGAGGGTCACGCGGACAGCCAGACCCTTGTCGTCCGGCCCCTGGTCCAGGTTCAGGCGCGCACCCAGGGCCTCGGCGATCTCGGCCACGATGTAAAGCCCCAGCCCCCGCGTCCCGGAGCGCATCTCTCGGCCGGGCCGCAATCGGGCGCGAAGGTCGGCAAAGGCGCTTTTGCTCAAGGCTGGGCCGGTATCGGCCACCACGAGCTCCAGCCCTGCGGTCCCGTGATCCACGACGTGGAGGGTGACCATCGTGTTGGCGGGACAATGGGTCAGCGCATTGCCGACCAGGTTGCGCAGAAGCTCGCCCAGAAGCACCTCTTCGGTCAGGGCCATCGCGCGTTCGGGACCGTCAAAGCCAAGGTCCTGCCCAAGGCGGACCGCTTGCGGCATGAGGTCGGCAGTCACGCCGCGCGCAAGGGCGGCGACATCGACCTGGGCCAAGGCCGGACGTGTGCCGCTGGCCTCGACCCGGGCCAGAAGCAGAAGCTGTTCCAGAACGCGCTCGATGCGGACAAGGGCATGGTCCGCCTTTTCCAGGGCATTGGACGCACTTGATTTTCCAGACACCGCGATCTGCGTTCGCGCCACGGTCAGCGGGGTGCGGATCTGGTGGTTGGCGTTGCTGGCAAAGTTCTGCAAGGCCGCCATCGCGCGCGACAGCCGGACCAGAAAGCCGTTGAGGGCATCGACCACCGGGCGCAGCTCGGCCGGGGCGTCGGTTTCGATCGGGGTCAGGTCGTGCGGCTCGCGGGCGGCGATGGTGCGGGAAAGCCGGTCAAGCGGACGCAGCGCGTAGGTGGCGACCGTCCAGGCGACGAGCGCGGCCCCGGCGATGAGACCGGCGATGCGCAGGGCCGAGCGGGCGAGGATCGACGAAGCCAGCGCCTCGCGGGCGCGGGTGGTTTCGGCGACAGTGACGGTGAAGGGCAAGGTGCCCTCGCCGGTCGTCAGCTCGCGCGCGAGGGTGGCGCTGCGGATCGAGACGGACTTGTAGATCGCATCGGTCAGTGCAGCGCCCTGGTCCGCACTTGCAGAAACGGTCGCAAGGTCCTGATATCCCGTCAGAAACCCCTGCGGCCCATCGACCCGGTAAAAGACCTGATCCTGGGCGGTCGAGGACAGCATGTCCAGTGCAGAGAACGGAATCGTCACGAAAAGCCGCCCCTGGGCGTCAACGCTGACCCCTTCCGCGATGGCCATCGCCGAGCCGACGAGCACGCGGTCAGAGACATCCCGGGCGGTTCGCAGCGCCTCGATGCGCGTGTCCAGCAGCGCAACTGCGCCGATGGCGGCGGTGGCAAGGACGAGCCAGACCAGGATCGTCCGCCGAAGGGTGGCGGGACTGTCAGCCACTCGGACGCTCCAGAAGGTAGCCAAGACCCCGGGCCGTGCGCAGGGTCAGGCCATGTGGGCCAAGACGGCGACGAAGCCGGCTGACGTACTGTTCGATCGCGTTGTCGGACAGGATGTCGTCAAGCGAGGTAAGCGATTGAACTATCGCCTCTTTTCCCACGACACGGCCTGCGCGCAGGAAGAACAGCTCCAGCAGGGCCAACTCGCGCGGCGGCAGGTCCAGCACCTCGTCCCCCACAGTGAAGCGGCGGGCGGCCATGTCGAAGCGGACAGCGCCGATCTGCAGTTCCGAAGCGTGATGCCCGGCCTGGCGACGCAGGATCGAGCGGACGCGGGCTTCGAATTCGCCGACGTCAAACGGTTTGACCATGTAATCATCGGCCCCAAGGTCAAGGCCCGCGATCCGTTCGGAAGGTTCGCCTCGGGCGGTAAGTATCAGGATCGGAACGGGATTCTTGCGGGCGCGCAGGGAGCGAAGCACGGAAAGCCCGTCCTTTTCCGGCAGGTTCAGGTCAAGGATCACAAGATCGAACCGTTCGGCCCCGATCAGGCTTTCAGCCGACAGGCCGTCATGGGTGACGTCCAGCGCATAGCCCGCACCGAGAAGGAGCGTGGTCAGCGCCTCGGCCAGGGGCAGGTCGTCTTCGACAAGCAGGATCCTCATGCCCGCAAGCCTAGGGCAGGTGGTCATGGGTGCGGAAGAGTGAAGAGGCGTCGCGCGGCAACATGAGGATCGGGCCGCAACCCGTTCATAACCTGGCACGAATCCCATGTTTCGTGCGGCGCTTGGCGTTCCTGGCTTCGTCCTGACCGGGCGAAAGATCGACCCAGGTCGACACTCTGCGTCGAATCGGCACTGCCGAAGCCCGGTCAATCCGCGGCAGTCTTTGAAGGCGGGCGGGCGGCCAGCATCGGTTGCCGGAGCCTGGGCGATGCGGCTAGGCTGGTCCCATGTGGATGCTGCGCGCGCTTCTGGTCTGCCTTGCCCTGCCAGCGGGGGCGGAGGTCGTGGTCTTTCCCGCGCCTCAGGGCGGCGACCGGGGGCTGGTGATCTATTCCTCGCTCGACTCGCCCCTTGCCCGACCGCTGATCGAGGCCTTCCAGGTCATCCGGCCGGACGTCGCGGTGCGCTACGAGGACCTGCTGGCCGGCGAGATCGCGATGCGGGTCATGGCCGAGACGGATGCAGGCAAGCCCACGGCGGACCTGGTCTTTTCCTCGGCGATGGATGTGACGGTGAAGCTGGCCAATGACGGCTATGCCCGCGAGGCGGATGTGCCGGGAGCCGCGGCCTGGCCGGACTGGGCGGGCTGGCGCAACATGGTCTTTGCGCTGACCTTCGAGCCGGGGGTGATCGTCTATCACCGCCCCTCGTTTCCCGATGGCCCGCCGGACACGCGGGCGGCGCTGATCGACTGGCTGGAGACGGCCCCGAAAGGGCAGATCGGGACCTATGACATCGCGCGCTCGGCGGTGGGCTATCTGTACCTGATGCGGGACCAGGAGCATTTCGCCGACCTCTGGCAGCTGGTCCGGGCCATGGGGCGGGCCGGGGTGCAGACCTATCCGACCTCGCAGGAGGTGATTGACGGGGTGAACTCGGGCAGGCTGAAGCTGGGCTACAACGTGCTGGGGTCCTATGCGGCGGATCAGGCGGCGCGGCTGCCGGATCTCGGGCTGGTGCTGCCGCGGGATTATGTCGTGGTGATCAGCCGGGTGGCACTGGTCCCGCGGGCGGCGGCCAACCCCGACCTGGGCGAGGCCTTCCTGGAGTTCCTGATGTCGCGCGACGGACAGACGGTGCTGGCCGAGCGGTTGCGGCTGCCGGCCGTCAGCCTGGAGGTCAGGGGCAAGGATTCGGCGGCGGCGATGCAGGAGGCCCTGGGGGCGAAGCTGCGGCCAGTCGAAGTGTCTCCGGGTCTCCTGGCCTATCTGGATGCGGCCAGCCGGGCGCGGGTGCTGGCCGAATGGAACGCGGCGCTGGAGGGCGGCGAGTAGGCGCCGGAACCATGTCAGGTTCGTGACAGGTTGCCGTGGTTTGCTGCACCCGTTCCGGGGAGGGAGCCCCGGCGGATTCGGCAACCACGGTTGCCTCAAGGGAGGAAACAGGATGAAACACGCAATTCTGGGCGTGGCCTTCGCGGCTGCGCTGGCAGTTCCGGCATTCGCGCAGGACTACACCATCATGGCACCCGCCAACCCCGGCGGCGGCTGGGATGGCACGGCCCGCGCCATGCAGGAAGTGCTGCAGGCCGAAGGCATCGCGCCCTCGGTCGAGGTGGTCAACGTCCCCGGCGCGGGTGGAACGGTCGGTCTGGCGCAGTTCGTGGCCGACAGCGCCGGCGATCCGACCAGGCTGATCGTCGGCGGCTATGTGATGGTGGGCGCGATCCTGACCAACGCCTCGCCGGTGACGTTGAAGGACGTGACGCCCATCGCGCGGCTGACCGGCGACACGCAGGCCATCGTCGTTCCGGCGGCGTCCGACATCCAGACGCTGGCCGATCTGGTCGAAAAGCTGAAGGCCGATCCCGGCGCGGTCAGCTGGGCCGGTGGCTCGGCGGGCGGCACGGACCACATCACCGTGGGACTGCTGGCCAAGGCGGCGGGCGTTGACCCGACGAAGATCAACTACATCGCCTTCTCGGGCGGCGGCGAGGCGATGGCGGCGATCCTGGGCAACCAGGTGACGGCGGGCGTGTCGTCGGTGGGCGAGTTTGCCGAGCAGGTGAAGGCGGGCACGATGCGGCTTCTGGCGGTGTCCTCGGCCGAGCGGCTGCCGGGCATCGACGCGCCGACCATCAAGGAGGCGGGCTATGACGTGGTGCTGGAGAACTGGCGGATGGTCGCCGCGGCTCCGGGCCTGACGCCGGAACAGGTGGCGAAGATCAGCGCCGACATGGAAAAGCTGAACAGCAGCGCGGGCTGGACGAAGCTGCTGGCCGAGAGGGGCTGGACCAACACCTACCTTGCCGGTGACGCCTTTGCCGCACAGCTTGACGCGGACATTGCCGCGACCGAGACGGTGCTGCGCGCCATCGGTCTGGTCAAGTGAGCCAGGGGTCCTTCCCCGGACGCCGCCCCCCCACCCGTTCGGGCGGGGCGGCGTTCATCATATCGGCGGGGCTGGCGGGGATCGCGGCGTTGATCCTGGTCGATGCGGCGGGGCTGAAACAGGACGGCGGCTATGCCGGTGTCGGTCCCGGCGATGTGCCACGGATCATCGCCTACGGGCTTCTGGTGCTGGCAGTGCTGACGGTGATTTCGGGCCTGAAGGGCGATCTGCCGAAGCCGCCGCGTCAGGCCCCTGCCCCGGTCTTGTGGATCCTGGGCGGTCTTGGGCTGCAACTGGTGCTGCTGCATGTGGTGGGCTTTGTCATCTCGGGCGCGATCCTGTTCGCGATGACCGCACGGGCGTTCGGGCAGCGGCCCCTGTGGAAGGCCGTCGCCGTGGGGCTGGTGCTGGCGCTGGTGATCTACGGGATCTTCGACCAGCTCTTGCAGCTGAACCTGCCGGCAGGGCCGCTGGAGCGGCTGATCTTCAGAGGATAGGGCGATGGACAGCTTTTCGCTGCTGATGCAGGGTCTTGCCTCGGCGATGGACCCGATGATCCTGCTTTACGCGCTGATCGGGGTGACGCTGGGCACCGCTGTCGGCGTGCTGCCGGGGATCGGCCCGGCGCTGACCGTGGCGCTGCTGTTGCCGGTGACCTACGGGCTGGACCCTGCAGGGTCGCTGATCATGTTCGCAGGCATCTACTACGGGGGCATGTATGGCGGCTCGACAACCTCGATCCTGCTGAACACTCCGGGCGAGAGCGCGTCGATCGTCACGGCGATCGAGGGCAACCGGATGGCGCGGCAGGGACGCGGCGGACCGGCGCTGGCGACGGCGGCCATCGGAAGCTTCGTGGCCGGTCTGATCGCGACGCTGATGCTGGCGTTCCTGGCACCTCAGGTGGTCAAGCTGGCGTTGACGCTGGGCCCGCGCGAGTATTTCGCGCTGATGGTGCTGGCCTTCGTCACGGTTTCGGCGACCTTCGGCGACAGCGCCTTGCGGGGGCTGACATCGCTGTTCATCGGCCTTGCGCTGGCCTGCGTCGGGATCGACGGCCTGACTGGCGCCGCGCGGCTGACCTATGGCGTGCCGCAGCTGATGGACGGGATCGAGACGACGACGCTGGCCGTGGCCCTGTTTGCCATCGGCGAGGCGCTGGCAGTGGCGGCGATGCTGACGCCGCCGGACGGGATGCACAAGGTCACCGGGTCGGTGAGTATGACGCGGACGGATTGGCGGCGGTCGTGGAAGGCCTGGCTGCGCGGGACCTTCATCGGCTTTCCCATCGGGTCGATGCCCGCCGGGGGGGCGGATGTGGCGTCCTTCCTGTCCTATGCGGCAGAGCGCAAGCTGACCAGGCACCCCGAAGAATTCGGCAAGGGCGCCATCGAGGGGGTGGCCGGGCCGGAAGCGGCAAACAACGCGGCGGCGGCGGGGACGCTGGTGCCGCTCTTGACGCTGGGGCTGCCGACGACGGCGACGGCGGCGATCATGCTGGCGGGATTCCAGCAGTTCGGGTTGCAGCCGGGGCCGCTGCTGTTCGTGATGAACGCCGAGTTGGTCTGGACGCTGATCGCAAGCCTTCTGATCGCCAACCTGATGCTGGTGGTGCTGAACCTGCCGCTGATCGGGCTGTGGATCAAGCTGCTGTCGATCCCGCGGCCCTGGCTTTACGGCGGCATCCTGCTCTTCGCCACGCTGGGCACCATCGGGGTCAACCCCTCGCCGGTCGAGCTGGGCATGCTGATCCTGTTCGGGATGATGGGCTACGGGATGCGGCTTTACGGCTATCCCATCGCGCCGGTGGTCGTGGGGCTGATCCTGGGGCCGATGGCCGAACAGCAGTTGCGCCGGGCCTTGTCCATTGCCCAGGGTGACTGGACCACGCTGGTCTCGACCCCGGTTTCGGCCACGCTGCTGACGATTTCGGCGGTGTTCCTGATCGTGCCGATGCTGATGCGGCTGCGGGGCCGGGGCAAGGTGCTGAGCCAGGTCGCGGGGGACCCGGACTGAGCCGCCCCCCGGCCGGTCAGATCGTGATCTTCGCGAAACCGTCCCGCAGCGCGGTGGACCAGGCTTCGGACATGGCGCGGAACTGGGGGTCCCCGGCCTCGATCCGGCGGCGCAGCGTGACCCTCAGCGCGTCGCGTTCGATCACCGCAAGGTCCAGCGGCATGCCGACCGACAGGTTCGAGCGCAGCGTCGAATCCATCGACAGCAGCACCGCCTTCTGCGCGTCCGACAGGCTGGTCGAGGGCTTGACCACCCGGTCCAGGATCGGCTTGCCATACTTGTGCTCGCCGATCTGCAGGAAGGGCGCGTCCTCGGTCGCCTCGATGAAATTGCCTTCCGGGTAGATCAGGAACATCCGCATCGCCCCGCCCTTGCGCTGACCGGCGACGATCATGCTGGCGCTGGCCCCCTGCGCGGCGGAAAGCTTGTGGTCGATCTCGCCACGAACCTCGGCCAGCTTGTTGCCGACGATCTCGGCCACCTTCAGCAGGGTCGGCGCCAGCATGATCGAGGTGTCGGGCGTGGCCTCGGGGTCCTCGATCGCTTCGCGCAGCTGGGCGATGGTGGTCTGGGTCACGGACAGGCTGCCCGCGGTCATGATGGTGATGACGCGTTCGCCCGGCTCTTCGAAGGTGAACATCTTGCGGTAGGTCGAGATGTTGTCGAGCCCGGCATTCGTGCGGGTGTCCGACAGCATCACCATGCCGTCGTTCAGCAAGAGCCCCACGCAGTACGTCATTGTCCGTCCCTCGGTTCCAGACCCGCTTGGGGCCCGCCTTCAGCGCTGCAGCCTATTGGGCCGCCTGCAGGATCGCAACCGTCACATCCATCTCTTCACGCCCGCCGCCGCGCGCGATGCCGCGGATCGGGGCCGCGTCCTGGGCGTCAAGGCCCGAACCGAGGCGGATGTAGCGCGCATCCGGGCAACAGCGGTTGGCGGGGTCGAAGCCGACCCAGCCAAGGCCGGGAAGGTGCAGCTCGGCCCAGGCATGGGCGGCCTCGTGCGGCGAGCCCTCTTCGGTAACCGAAAGGTAGCCCGAGACATAGCGCGCCGGGATGCCGCGACGGCGCGCGCAGGCGATCAGCGCGTGCGCGTGGTCCTGGCAGACGCCTTCGCCCAGGGCCAGAGCCTCGGCGGCGGTGGTGTGGGCATGGGTCACGCCGGGGCGATAGGCGATGGCGTCCGACACGGCGGCGGACAGCGCATGGGCCAGCGCCAGGGCGTCGGGCGCGGCGGCGGTGTCGGCCAGCGCCATCAGGGCCACATCCGGTCGCGTGGGCAGGGTGTCGCAGAGGTAACAGTCGGGAGGCACGGTTTCGCGGTGGCCGCGCAGCACGCCGGCAAGGTCCTCGGTCTCGACCGTGCCGCTGACATGCACCACCACTTCGCTCACCGGACCGGCGATGGTCCAGGCCTGGATCTGGTCCCCGGCCCCGTCACGGTGCCGCGCGCCCTTGCGACCGCCCGAAACGGTGACCTCCCAGTCGATGACCTTCTGGCCGGAATGGCTGGCGGGTGTCAGCCGGTGGCTTTGCACCACGGATCGCACCGGGTGATCGTAGGTGTAGCGGGTCACATGATCGACAGTCAGGCGCATCAGCGCATCTCTCCGCTGAGGTAGGCGTCATGGACCGCGTTGGCCAGCCCGGCGGCCTCGGCGATGTAACGGGTCAGGAAGTCGTGCAGGCCCTCGTCGAAGATCGCCTCGACAGTGGCGCCTTCGATCCCGGCGTGCAGCCTTAGCGCGGCCACCTGCGCCTCGGTTTCGCGACCATAGGCCTTGGACAGGCGGCCCAGGTGGTTGACCAGCCCGGCCGAGCAGGTGGCAAGGGACCGGGGCGACTGCGGGTTGCGGATCAGGAAGTCGGCGATCTTGACCGCCGTCACCTCGCCGCCATAGGCCCAGTGGAACGCCCGCTGCGCCCCCATCGCGCGCAAGAGCGTGGACCACTGATAGTTGTCCAGGCCGGAGCCGACGAAATCGACGCGGGGAAGCAGGACGTAGTATTTCACGTCCATCAGGCGCGCGGTGTTGTCGCCGCGTTCCAGGTAGTAGCCGATGTTCAGGAAGTTGAACCCGTCGTCGCGCAGCAGGGTGGCGTCGATGGCACCGCGCAGCATGGCCGCATGGCGCATGGTCCAGTCGGTCAGGCGCGACAGTTCCAGCCTGGAGCGTTCCTCGCGCTCCAGCTGGCGCAGCTCCTGAAAGGCGGTGTTGAGGGCGTCCCAGACCTGGGAGGTCAGCGCGGTGCGGACGATGCGGCCGTTCTCGCGCGCGGCGGTGATGCAGCTGGCGATGGACGAAGGATTGTCGCGGTCGAAGAAGAGGAAGCTTTCGATGTTGCGCTGCACCGGGTCGCCGTATTTCCGGGCGAAGGAGTCCGCCATGCCGGTGGCGTGCAAAAGGCTGTCCCATTCGCTGCGGTAGCCCTGCGCGCTGGGCAGCAGGCTGATGCGCGAGCCCACTTCCAGCAGGCGCGCGACAGTATCGGCCCGCTCCATGTAGCGGGCGATCCAGTACAGGTTGTCGGCGGTGCGGCTCAACATGACATCACTCCGCCAGAACCCAGGTGTCCTTGACCCCGCCGCCCTGCGACGAGTTCACCACCAGCGAGCCCTCCTTCAGCGCAACGCGCGTGAGGCCGCCGGGGACAAGCTCGATCCGCTCGCCGACCAGGCAGTAGGGGCGCAGGTCGACGTGGCGGGGGGCGACGCCTTCCTCGACGAAGGTGGGCACGGTGGACAGCGCCAGCGTCGGCTGGGCGATGTAGTTGCCGGGGTCCTCGACGATCTTGGCGCGGAAGGCCTCGACCTCGGCCTTCGTGCATTTCGGACCGACCAGCATGCCGTAGCCGCCCGAGCCGTGGACCTCTTTCACGACCAGTTCCGGCAGCTTGTCCAGCACGTAGGTCAGGTCATCCGGCTTGCCGCATTGCCAGGTGGGAACGTTCTGCAGGATCGGTTCCTCGCCCAGATAGAAGCGCACCATGTCGGGGACGTAGGTGTAGACCGCCTTGTCGTCGGCGACCCCCGCCCCCGGCGCCGAGCAGATCGACACGCCGCCCGACCGGTAGACGTCCATCAGGCCGGGGATGCCAAGCATGCTGTCCGGCCGGAAGCACAGAGGGTCGAGATAGGCGTCGTCGATGCGGCGGTAGATCACATCCACCCGCTGCGGGCCTTCGGTGGTGCGCATGTAGACATATTCGCCATCGACAAAGAGGTCCTGGCCTTCGACCAGTTCCACGCCCATCAGGTCGGCCAGCAGCGAGTGTTCGTAATAGGCGCTGTTGAAGTGGCCGGGGGTCAGGATCACCACCGTCGGCTCGCCGCGGCACTTTTCCGGTGCCACGCTCGAGAGCGTGCGGCGCAGCTTGTCGGAATAGGTGTCGACGGGCTCGATCCGGTTTTCGCGGAACAGGTCGGGAAACATCCGCATCATGATCTCGCGGCTTTCCAGCATGTAGCTGACGCCCGAGGGGGTGCGGCAGTTGTCTTCCAGCACGTAGAACTCTTCGGGGCCGGTGCGCACGATGTCGACCCCGACGATGTGGGAATAGACGCCCTTCGACGGCACGAAACCGGCGACGGCCTTCTCGTAGGCTTCGTTCTGGTAGACCAGGCGCGCGGGGATGCGTCCGGCGCGGATGATCTCGCCGCGCCCGTAGACATCGACAAGAAAGGCGTTCAGGGCGCGGGCGCGCTGCTTGATCCCGCGTTCGAGCCTGGCCCATTCGCCGCCCGAAAACACCCGGGGGAACATGTCGAAGGGGATCAGCCGGTCAGGATCGCCGCCCTCGCCATAGACGGCGAAGGTGATGCCGATGCGGCGGAACAGGGCCTCGGCCTCGGCCTGCTTGAGGCTGCGGAGTTCCTGGGGCATCTGCCCGACCCAGTCGCGAAGCCGGGCATAGGGCTGGCGGACGTCGAGACCCTGATACATCTCGTTGAACTGTGTCACTCGTGGCCCCCGGCACTGCCTCTGCGCTGACTAGAGCAGAGCCCCGCCGCGCCGAAAAGGCCTGCGACGCGGAATCCGCAAGCGCCGTAACCATGTGCCCAAGATTTGTGCAGAAGCCCGAGCCGGATCAGAGCCGGATGCGCACGCGCCCGCGGCCCATGACCCGATCCTTGACCCGACCCTTCAGGGACCCCTGCGGCTGATGCTCCCGGTCCCGCAGGAACACGCGCCCGTTGATGTCGCGTTGCCGCATGAGGGCAAGGTTGGCGCCCCATTCGGCGGCCTGGACAGGATCGACGCCGTCCGGGATGCCCCTGCGGGGCTGATGGGTGCCCGGAACCCAGTCGGTGATGACGATGCCGGGGAAACGGTCGCCAAGATCGGCGACCAGCGCCCGCGTCAGGATCCGCAGCGCGCCTTTCGAGACGGAATAGCCGGCGGCCAGCGGCGCGGGGCTGACGTCGGCAAAGGTGACGACATTGATGATCCGGCCCGAGCCGGTCTTCACCATCGCGGGCAGGACCTCGTGGCAGCAGTTGAAGGCGCCGCCAAGGTTCAGCTGCACGGTGTCCATGAACGAGGCCGGGGTTTCGTCCAGGATGTCGCGGTCGGGGTAGGTCTCTGCGTTGTTGACCAGGATTGTCGGCGCACCAAGCCGCTCCCTGATCTCGCCAAAGGCACGGGCAACCTCTTCGGGCTGGCGGACATCGGCGGTGATCGACAGCACGCCCTGGGCCTGGAACGGCGCGCGCGCGATGCCGACGACGGCAATGCCGCGCCGGACCAGCGCCAGCGCCAGCTCCTTGCCGATGCCCCAGCTTGCTTCGGTGATCACGGCGATTTCGACAAGTTCCTGCATTGTACTTCCGTTCCGCATCAACTGGCCTTGCGACGGGCGGCAAAGTGACGAGCTGCGACAGCATCCCCGACCCGAAGCGCATTGGCGGCGATGGTGAGGCTGGGGTTCACCCCCATCGACGTGGGCATGAACGAGGCGTCGGCGACGTAAAGATTGTCAAGGTCATGGGCCTTGCACTCTGCGTCCAGGACCGAGGTCGAAGGGTTTGACCCAAAGCGCAACGTGCCGCTGGGGTGGCCGAAGTTGAGCGTCGGTCCGAAGTTCAGGAACATGAGCCGGTGCCGACGCAGTTTCTGGCGCAAGAGCTGGCGCAGCAGCGCGCGGCGGGCCTTCAGCTCGTCCGAGATGCGGTAACGGATCAGGGGGACCTCGGGGTCCTCCGGGTGCGGCTCGACACGGTTGTCGGCATAGGGAAGGTCCTCCAGAAGCCCGACAAGCACGGTGGCCGACCCGAAGACATCGACGCCGATCCTGGCGGCGATGGTCGCCAGCCGCGAGGCGCCCGGCAGGCCGCGCAGCCTGCTGCGCGACAGGACGCCCTTGAGATGCCCGGCAATCTGCCCGGCATCGGCGGCAAGACCCATCGACTGCACCAGGCCCAGACGCTGGCGGTCGTGCGTGTAAAGATCGCGGAAGGACAATGCCCGGGTCGCCCCGACGGCCGGACTGCCGCGACGGGGCCAGAAGGCCACCATCTCGGAGACGTGGAACATCAACCCGCGGCCGACCCAGCCGCTGGAATTGGCGCAGCCCGACGCATGGGTGCCGGTCGACCGCAGCAGCAGGTTCGGCGAATTCAGCGCGCCCGCCGCAAGGACGAAGACATCGGCCTGCAAGAGGTAGTCGCGCCCATTGGCCCGGACCCGCGCCGCAGTGATGCGGCCCTGGGCCTCGATCAGGTCCTCGACCGCGCAGTTGGGCAGAAGTGTCGCATTGCCGGTGTCCAGCGCCGGCTCGACCCCGGCCGAGCGGCCATCCATCTTGCAGGGGCGCGGGCACTTGCGCCCCAGGCAGTCGGAGCAGCCGGGCAAGCGACGCAGCGCCTCATGCGCGCGGTAGGGATGCAGACCGGCGGCGCGGAGGTCGTCGAACATCCGCGCCTCGGCCTCGGTCAGGGGCGGCGCGGGCAGCAGCGGGCCGGGAAGCTCGGACAGGGGGTCCTTCTCGCCGCGGATCGACAAGGCCGCTTCGGCCTGGGTGAAATAGGGGCGGAAGGTGTCAAAGCCCACCGGCCAGCCACCCGTCGGATGCGGCATGGCCTCGGTCGCGTCGATGTCATGGCGTTCGGGGCGTTCGGCCGCCGCGGCGTAGAAGACCGAAGACCCGCCGACCCCGCTGCCCAGCGGCGCAAAGAAGCGGTGCGGCCGCTCTGCGTCGATGCGGGTCTCGATCGGGGTCGGCCAGAAGCCCCGAGCCTGACGCGCGGTATAGTCAGCAAGATCGGTCCGCAGATCCTGGCCTTCGGTCCGGTAGCCGACGGGCCCCTTTTCCACGAACAGCACCGAAAGCCCAAGCTCGGCCAGGCGACGGCCGGCAAGGCCACCCCCCACGCCGGTGCCGATGACGATGACATCCCAGTGCCGGGCCGCAGCCTTGGCGATCAGCCCCTGCCCGACAGTGGCAGTGGCGGGTAAAGGTGTGGCGACCGGAATCATCAGAAAAAATCCAAACTGTTTCAACCTGCATGCCTTGCGGCCATGTGGTCCACCCCCGCCGCCTTGGCCAGGATTGGACTGTCGTTTCAATGTTGGTTCCGGCGAGTCCGGAACTACGTTGCCTGCCTTGGTGCGGAACCGTCCGGTCCGCAGGATCGTGTTGCGCGAAACGTCACCTTCGCGCAGCCGGTCCAGGGTCAGTTCCCGTCGCTCTGCGTCTCGGGCGGAACCTTGCGTGTTTTCCTTGGCCCGGCAAGTGCTTTGTCGGTCAAATCCACGCTTCAGGCGAGGATCCGCAACCGCCGGTCCGCATCGCACAAAGTCAAGCCGCTCTCTTGCAGCATCGCCTGTTCCATTGACAATCCCGACTTCTGGCGCGAATTGTTCCGAATGGGGCTGCGCGCACCCCCACGAGGCGTCAGCCGAAGGTCGCGTTTCACATATCTGAAACACAACCAACCTAAGGACTGCAAATGCCTGCGCCTGACGCCATTTCCTGCGACAAGCTTGCAAGACTGATCGGCACCCCCCGGGCCCCGGTGATCCTGGACGTCCGGCGCGCCGCGCTGCGCACGGACGACCCACGCGCAATCCCAGCGGCCCGCTTGCTGAACGAGGCGGACCTGCGGCAGCCCGGTGTCTCGGGCCTGCTGCCGGACCTGCGGGGGCAGTCGGTCGTCGTCGTCTGCGTCGCCGGCCACGGGCGCAGTCAGGGCCTGGCCGCCCTCCTGCGGGCCGAAGGGATCGCGGCCGAGTATCTGGAGGGGGGGCACGAGGCCTGGGTGGCGGCCGGCCTGCCGACCGTCGATATGGCCAGGCTGGGCGGCCGCGATGCGGCGGGACGCAGCCTTTGGGTCACGCGGTCGCGGCCCAAGATCGACCGCATCGCCTGTCCCTGGCTGATCCGGCGGTTCATCGACCCGCGGGCAGTCTTCCTGTTCGTCGCTCCGGCCGAGGTGCCTGCCGTGGCCGAGATGATGGGCGCCGCCGCGTTCGACATCGAGGACACGTTCTGGAGCCACCGGGGCGATCTGTGCACCTTCGACACGCTGCTTGCCGAATTCGGGCTGCGCCTGCCCGCGCTGGACCGGCTGGCAACCATCGTTCGCGGCGCCGACACGGCGCGGCCAGAGCTGGCACCGGAATGTGCCGGGTTGCTGGCGGCCTCGCTGGGCCTGTCGCGGATGTTCGCGGACGATCAGGCACAGCTTGACGCGGGCCTGCTGCTTTACGATGCCTTCTTCCGCTGGGCGCGCGACGCGACCGGGGAAACCCACGATTGGCCGAAGGCCGGGAAGACGAAATGACGGCAAGACCCGACCATCCGACACTTGGCGAAGCCACCCGCGTCTGGGCCAGGATCGCTGCCCTGTCCTTTGGCGGACCGGCGGGCCAGATCGCGGTGATGCACCGCGTGCTGGTCGAAGAGAAACGCTGGCTGGGCGACGGACGCTTTCTGCACGCGCTGAACTTCTGCATGATATTACCCGGCCCCGAGGCGCAGCAACTGGCGACCTACATCGGCTGGCTGATGCATGGCGTGCGGGGCGCGCTGGTGGCGGGACTGCTGTTCATCCTGCCGGGTGTCGTCGCGATCATGGGCCTTTCCTGGCTCTATGCGGCCTACGGACAGGTGGGAGTCGTCTCGGCGCTGTTCTTCGGACTGAAGGCTGCGGTGCTGGCCATCGTGCTGCAGGCGGTCGTGCGGGTCGGGCGGCGGGCACTGCGCAATGGCGCGATGCGGGCCGTCGCCGCGGCCTCGTTCCTGGCGATATTCGCGTTGCAGGTGTCCTTTCCGGTGATCATCGCCGTGGCGGCCCTGATCGGCTTTGCCGGAGCAAAGGCCGCTCTGCCCGCCTTCCGGGTCGCAGGCGGTCATTCGGCGGTCGGCGTGACCCAGGTCCAGGATGCCGAGTCCCTGCTGGGCGAGGAAGCCGCCCTGCCCGCCCAGGCCAGGCGCAATGCGCTGCGCGCGGGGCTGGCCGCACTTGCCCTGTGGCTCTTGCCGGTCGCAGTCATCGTGATCGTCGCGCCGGGCAGCGTCTTTGCCGACATCGCCACCTTCTTCTCGAAACTTGCCGTCCTGACCTTCGGCGGGGCCTACGCGGTTCTGGCCTGGGTCGCGCAGGAGGCCGTCGGGACCTACGGCTGGCTGGAACCGGGCGAGATGCTGGATGGCCTTGGCATGGCCGAGACGACTCCGGGGCCGCTGATCATGGTGCTGCAATTCGTGGGCTTCATGGGCGCGATGCGCGAGGCCGGCTGGGCGCAGCCTTACCTGGCCGGGACGCTGGGCGGGCTTCTGACGACCTGGGTGACTTTCGCACCCTGCTTTGCCTGGATCTTCCTGGGCGCCCCCTACATGGAGGGGCTGCGGCGGAATGCGGCCCTGTCCGCGGCCCTGTCCGCGGTCACTGCGGCGGTGGTGGGCGTGATCCTGAACCTGGCCCTGTGGTTCGCGATCCATGTGATCTGGAGCCAGGTCGCCTGGGTCAGCTTCGGCCCGCTGACGATGGAACTGCCGGTCCCAGGTACGATCAACTGGGTGGCGGCCGGCCTGTCGGCGCTGGCCATCCTGGCGGTGTTCCGGCTGCAGCTGGGCATGGCGACGGTCCTGGCAGGCGCGGCGGGGCTGGGTCTGGCCCTGCATCTGGCGGGTCTGGCCTGACCCCGCCAGGTGCCGGGGTCAGCCGGCGACCAGCACCCGCGCCTCATGCGCCCTGAGCGAGACGCGCGCGCTCGGGAAGGCCGCCGCCTGGCCGGCAAGCTCGGGGAAAAGCTCCAGCACTTCGGCCCGCGCGTCCCGATCCAGTGCCCCGACCGTCCGTTCGGCCGGCTGGAAGCTTTCGGTCCAGGACCCGTTCGAAAGCAGAAGCTCGTGCCGGTCCAGAAGGACGTGGACATAGGTCACGCCCGCATCGGGGCAGGCCCTGGTCACGCCAGGCAAGCCCAGCAGATGCCGGGCGGGAACCAGCACCTCGTCCTCGGCAAAGTAGAGCTGGGCGCTGGCGCCTTCGACCAGCACCCGATGCTGGGGCGAGACCAGCAGCGGCTGGTCCGGGCCGGTGCCGAAAAGCGCGCCCGCAGCGATGCGGATCGGTTGCAGCGCAGGTCGCGCCAGCAGGGCTTGCCGCGACAGGTGGCGCCGTCCGACCCAGCGCAGCGGTTGCAGGCCGTGATCGCGGGTCTGGACCAGATCGCCCGGCTGCAAGGTCTCGACCAGCACATCGCCCCGGTCGGTCAGGATCCGCGTGCCGGGAGTGAAGCAGACGATGACCACAGTCTCGATGTCCGAGAAGCTGAGCGTCCCGATGACCGTGATCCCGTCCGGCCCGAAGAAGGTGATTGTTCCGTTCTCGGCGTTCAGCGGATCGTAGCTGAGGTCGATGCGCCCCCAGCCCGGCCCGGTGATATCCAGGATCAGCCGATCGTTGTCGGTTCCGCCAAGCCCGCCGTCGACGATCTCGGCGCCCGAGATGTCGTTGACCGCGCCGGTGAAGGAGAAGAAGAACTGGTCCTCGTCATCGCCCCCGAATAACGCATCCCGGCCCGACCCGCCATAAAGCCTGTCCTGGCCAGCCCCCCCGTAGAGGGTGTCGTCGTCCGCGCCACCGAAGAGGCTGTCGTTGCCCGCCCCACCGTCGACCAGGTCGTTGCCCGCATCCCCGGAAACCGTGTCGTTGTCCGCTCCGCCAAAGAGGCTGTCACCACCGCCCAGGCCCGAAATGCTGTCATTGCCAAGTCCGCCGTAGAAGACGTTGGTGTAGGCATCCGCCGCAAGCGTGCTGGAGCCGTCGAAGCCCACCAGCGTATCGTTGAATGCCGATCCGATGATCCCGTCGACACCCGAGCCTGTGTCCCCGGTGGCAAAGCCGCCCGAAAAGCTTCCAGTGGCAAGGTTGATCGAGACCGCAGCGTTGGAGTCGCTGTAGTCGATGAAATCAAGTCCCGTCCCGCCGATCAGCGTGTCCGCGCCGTCGCCGCCACGAAGGGTATCGTCGCCATTGCCACCGCTCAGACTGTCGGCGCCCGCCTCGCCCAGCAGGAAATCGTTGCCATCGCCGCCGTCCATCGTATCGCCGCCCGCCCCGCCATAGAGCGTGTCGGTGCCGGCATCGCCGAAAAGACTGTCGCCCTCGTCGCCGCCGTAGATCAGGTCGTCGTTGTCTCCGCCGCGCAGAACGTCGATCCCGGCGCCGCCGAGAAGCGTATCGAAACCGGCCCCGCCGAACAGCGAGTCGGCCTCGGTCCCGCCGTCAAGAAGGTCGTTTCCGGCATCGCCGTACAGCGTATCCGTTCCGGCATCCCCGTACAGGGCATCAAGGCCATCGTTGCCATAGACCAGGTCGCCGTCCCCGCCGCCATAAAGCGTGTCGGCGTCGGCCCCGCCATACAGCGTGTCGATCCCGGCGTCCCCGAAAAGTCTGTCCGCCCCGTCGTTGCCGGCGACGATGTCGGCCTCGATCCCGCCATAGGCCAGGTCGGCGTCGGCCCCGCCATACAGGACGTCCAGCCCCGCGCCGCCATAAAGCGTATCAAGGCCAGCCGCGCCCGAGATAAGGTCGCTACCGCCTTCGCCCTGCAGGATGTTGCCGATCGAGTCGCCGGTGATGTTGTCCGCACCGCTGCCGCCGATGACGCCCTCGATCCCCGAGAGGGTGTCGCTGCCCTCGCCCGTGGCTATGCCGGTCCCGAGGTTCACGTTGACCGAGGCGCTGACGCCCAGATAGCTGGCGAAGTCGAACCCGTCGCCGCCGATCAGGCTGTCGTCGTTGGACCCGCCATAGAGCGTGTCATTGCCGGGTCCGCCGTCCAGTAGGTCCCGGCCGGTTCCACCGTACAGAATGTCATTGCCCGTAAGCCCGCGCAGCGTGTCATCGCCGCCGCCCCCATAGATGAAGTCGTTGAAGTCCCCGTCGTTGTCACCGATCAGGCTGTTGTTGCCCGGTCCGCCGTTGATCGTTGCCATGCACGCTCCGGTCCTGCCGCCACTCTGCCGGACCTTCAGGTCCGGAAGTGGCACGTTCGCGGCAGCCTAAAGGAAAATGAACGCAAGGTTAACGAAAAAGCGCTTTGACCCACCCTTCCCATAGCATCGAATCCTGCCAGCATCACCAGATCTATGCAGATCCGCGATGGATTGGTGTTCATTCGGGCGCTCTGGCCAAGAAACGGGGCGACCCTGACCCGACTCGGCGGAACGGGCCAAGCCTTTGCAAGGCCGGGTCAGTGCCCGGTCGCGGCATGTCGCGCGGCGGCGACATGCCGAAGACCCCGGCCTATGTGCTGGCGGCGATCGGTGCGGCGGGCGTTCTGGCGGGTCTCGTCGCATTGCGCTGAGGCCCGGCAAGGGCGTCGCCGACAGACGCCACACCCGGCGCCGCGGGCCGCGGCAGCAGCCGCTCGCGGTAGCGGTCAAGGAAATAGGCGATGGTCTCGACCCGGATCCTGATCGAACCTTCGGGCTTGTTCTCGTCGATGTCCTTGAAGCTGAAATAGGGCGTGCCCGAGCGTTCGATGATCTCTTCGATCACGGAATAGACCGGCGCGTCGTGGCCGCATTTGAAGCTGGACAGTTCCAGCGCCACCAGATTGGGATGCCGCGCGGTGTATTTCGCGGCCCAGAGCTTGCGCGAGGTGTTTTCCGAATAGCTGTTCTTCCAGACATCGCCGACCGACAGCGCCGAGGGCATCAGCCCGGCGCGCACCTCGTCGCCGAAAAGCTGCTCCAGCACGTCGGGATCGCGCGGCAGGATGTCCTGCCAGAACACCGGATAGCCGCGCTTCTGGAACTCTTCCAGGATCTCGTGGTTGACGCCGGGGTCGTTGTGATAGGGCCGCGCCAGCACCACGATGCCGATCCGGTTCTCGCGCGTCAGCATGTCCAGCGTGGCGCGGGCCTCGCGGCGCAACCCGGCCTCGTGATCCTCGATCGCCTGCAATCCGGCCCGCACCGCGCGCAAGGATTCGTCGTAGCCAAGGCCCAGCTCGTCCTGCCAGTCCTGCTGCATCTGGCGCGCGCAAAGCTCGGGCTCGCCCAGGTTCAGGAAGGTCTTCTTGAACACGATGCCGGCCTGGGCAAAAAGGTCGCCCTCCTTGATGAAGGCGGCGTGGGTCGCCTCGGCGGTGGCGACCACGGTCGGGCAGGCCAGCGAGGCCTGCACGTCCTCAAGGAAGGTCGGCACCGAGGTCACCATCGGAAAGAAGATGTGGGTCAGCGGCTTTTTCTTGTGCACCCGGGTCAGGAGGTCATGGACATGCGGGATGCCCAGCTTGCTGGGAAAGCACGGGTCGATGCTGCCGCGTTTCGCGCCGCGCTTGTAAAGCTCGGCGTCGGTGTAGTCGGAAAACACGATGTTGCGGGCGGGCACCCCCAGCGCGGCAAACCAGGCGATGAAGAACGGCGCCTGCGAATACATGCCCAGCACGCGCGGCAGCCCGATGCGCAGCGTTGCCCGCCGGGCCATCAGCGCGGCCCGCTTCTCGGCGCCGCGGGGCATCAGGCCCCATTTGCGGCTGGGCGGCGGGTCGGCAAGGTTCGCCACCGAAGGCGCGCGGAAGGCCGAGCGCGCGGCACTGGCCAGGAAGTTCGGGTTGTGATCCGCCGTCGCGTCAAGACCGGCCTTGATCTCGCGCATCGCGGCCAGGTCCTCGACCGTGCCCTTCTCGCACGAGGCGATGATCAGCCGCCGGTGGCCTTCCGGCAGCGGCACCTTCGAGCCCTTGGCGGCGGCGGGCAGATCCGCCGCAACACCCGCCTGCACGTCGATAAAGCTGCGCAGGCAGGAATTCTTGCAGTAATCGCAGCGCGTGGCCTCGCTGCGGGTGGTGTGGTAGCGGATCGCCGCCACCCCCTCCACGCCGATGAACCGGGTGCGCTGGCCCTGTTCCGCCCAGAGCCGATGCGCCTCGAGCGCGCAGCCGATGGCGCCGGACTCGCCGCAATGGCGGTGCACGGTGATCTGCGGCTCGGCGGCGCTGTCATGGAACCGCGAGCGGATGAAATCCACCTGCGCCTTGACCGCCGCCAGATTGTGCTGGGTGCCGCCCTGCAGCACGAAATGACGCCCGAGGCTGGCGAGGTTGGGCACCTGGGCGACGTAAAGCCAGATGTTCTTCGGCAGCACCCCGGCAAGCCCGGCCATGATCTCGTGCGGTTCCCAGCCGCGGCGCTGGAAATCGACGATGTCGGACTGCATGAACACCGCGCAGCCATAGCCGAATTCCGGCATCGTCTTGGCGGAAAAGGCCAGATCGGCATAGTCGCGGATGTCGTGGCCAAAGCCCTGGGCGGTCGATTGCAGGAAATAGCCGTTGCCGGCTGAGCATTGGGTGTTGAGCTTGAAATCCTTGACCCGCCCGTCCTTCAGCACGATCAGCTTGATGTCCTGGCCGCCGACATCGACGATCACGTCGGCATCGGGGTAGGAATGCAGGCAGGCCTGGGTATGGGCGACGGTTTCCACCAGCGCCACATCCGCGCGCAGCACGTCCTTCAGCACGTCCTTGGCATAGCCGGTGGTGCCGACGCCCAGCACCTGCAACTCTGCGCCCTGATCGGCGATCTGGCGGGCAAGGGCGGCGACGATCTCCTTGATGTCCTCGATCGGGTTGCCCCTGGAAAGCTGGTAGGCCTTGGCCAGCACCCGCCGCTCGCGGTCGATCAGCACCCCCTTGGTCGAGGTCGAGCCGCCATCGAGCCCGAGAAACGCCTCGACCCTTGCGCCGGGGCGCAGGGCTGCGGGTTGCCAGGGCTCGGGGCGGTAGCGTTCCCTGAACGCGGCCAGATCCTCGGGGCTGCGCACCAGACCGGGCATGCCGCCGCTGCGGCCGCCATCGGCGGGGCCGCGCTCCAGCACCGCGCGCAGGGCCTCGGCACCGAGATAGCGGCCCAGATCGGCGTCGTCCTCCAGCTCGGCCCGGCCGAACTCGATCGCGCCGCTGGCGGCGAAATACTGGGCATTGTCGGGGGTGATGATGTGGTCGGCGGCCGATTTCGCCGGGTCGGGCAGCGCCACGCCGCGCTCTTGCCAGATCAGCGGCAGGTTGTGGCGCCAGCAGTCGCGCAGGCCCCGGATGAAGGTGTTCGGCCCGCCCAGCAGCAGCACCGTCGGGCGCAGCGTGTGGCCCCGCGTCAGCACCGAAAGGTTCTGCTGCACGATCGATTCGAACAGCGAGGCCATCAGCTGGTCGGGCGGCACGCCCAGCTTCTGCAGCGAGTTGATGTCGGTTTCGGCAAAGACACCGCATTTCCCGGCGACCGGATGCAGCGGCAGGCCGTCATAGCCCATGTCGCACAACTGCCCCGGCGCGATGTTCAGCTTGGCCGCGATCTTGTCGATCACGGCACCCGTACCGCCGGCGCATTTGTCGTTCATCGACGGGATCTTCTTGCGCGAGCCGTCCGCAAGCTCCTTGTAGACGATGATCTTGGCATCCTGGCCGCCCAGCTCGATCACGCTTTGCACTTCGGGAAAGAAGCGCTCGACCGCAAGCGAGACGGCGTTGACCTCCTGCACGAACTTGGCCCCCAGAAGCGGTGCCAGCGCAGCCCCGCCCGAGCCGGTGACGAACAGCCGGAACGCCGCCGCCGGGACCTCGGGAAAGGCCGCCGCGATGGCGTCAAGGAAGTGCAGGGTCTTTTCGGCCTGGCGGCTGCCGTGGCGCTGGTAGTCCTGCCACAGGATGGTGTCGGCGCCGGGATCGGTCACCACCGCCTTGATCGTGGTCGAGCCGATGTCGAGGCCGATCAGCAGCCGGGCCGGACTGGCCGCGGTCGCCACCGGCGCGGGCGCTGCCACCAGCGCCGGCGGCGGCGCGGGGATCGGCAGGTTCAGAAAATCCATCGCCTTGGCCGCGCCGCAGCCGCCCGAGGTGCTGGCGCAACTGCCGCAGCTGCCACCCGCCTTGTCGCTTCCGGTCGAACTATTCGGCTGGCAGCCCATGGTGCCTCCCTGCGGTTGCGCTGTCTCGCCTTTGCCAGGCGCGGTCCTTGTCCATCTGCCGTGCGACATGCAGCACGAACCTGGCCGCGCGGCCGGTCACGCCGGCGGTGTCGGGCAGCTTCTGCAACGGGCGCTGCAACTCCGGGTGGGCGGCGACATAGGCGCGGATCTCGTCCAGCGTCCGGCCCGAGCGTTCCAGTGCCGCGCGAAACTCGGCCTTGCAGCGCGCCTTCGCCTCGCCCAGCACCATCTGCACCCGGGAATAGGCGTTCACGTCGCCCTCGCCCGAGGTCTCGACCGGCAGGAAGATCATGTCGGGATATTGCGCCAGCACCGCCGCCTGCGCGCCGTCGGACTGGGTCGAGGGCATGCAGCCGAAGGGTTTCAGCGACAGCACCAGATGCGCCAGATCGCGGTTGCCGTAATAGATGTTCTTGGCGATCTCGAGATGGCCCTCGCCGCCGCCGCAGCGGCTGTTGTAGAAGGGATGACCGACGCGCTGCAGTTCGGGCTGGTCGGCCAGCCGGTGCGCGGTGCCGCCCAGCCAGCGCCGCCGGCGTTCGTACATGGCGGCCACCAGTTTCTGACCCGCCGCCAGCACGCCGCGGTGCAGGGTCTGACGCAGGCCGGAGCGCAGCTGCCCCACGGCACGCCGGTCGCCCTTGGCCCCGACCAGCCCGCGCCGGTCGGCCGCGGCAAGGCGCGCATAGTGGAAGCAGTATTCGACCCAGGTCGCCACCGGCTCGACCAGAACCTCGGCGCCCTCCTGTTCGAGAAAGCGGAACATGTGGAAATTTCCGTCGCCCTCGGTGGTCTGGGCCCAGAACTCGCCGGTGATCTTGGCCACCGGCTTGGGGCGCAGGAAATCGACCTCGACCGACGCATCGATGATCTGGCGGCAGCGTTCCAGCGCCGGGCGGTAGCGTCGCCCGCGCCATTCCTGCCAGGTTCCGATCAGACCGCGCGGCACCCCGACCCGTGCAAGCACTGCGGCCAGCCCGCCGGCCTGCGCGGCGCTTGCCTCGGCCTGGAGAATGGTTGCCCGGCAGATCGCCACGCATTTCGCCAGCGCCCGGTCGGTCGCGCCAGGCTCGGTCTCGTAGGGGCGGAGCTGGTAGGCCAGTTCATTCAAGAGATCGCCGATGAAGGCGGCATTGGTCATTGTCGCCAGGAAATGCGGGTGGATCTGCAACCCGGCCTCGGCCCCCACTTCGGGCAGGCCGCCCGAGGGGCTGAGGATCAGCACCCGGAAACCGTCGAACCCGGCATTGCGCAGCGCCAGCCGATACTCGGCCTCGTACATGCCAAAGCGGCAGGGCCCGCAGGACCCGACGGTGGCAAAGACATAGTCGGCCAGGATGCGGTCGGTCGGCACGCCGTCGCGGTCGCGCAGCGCCTTGAGGTGGTTGACCAGCGCGCCGACGGTGAAATAGGTCGGGTTGCACTGACCGTTGTTGCCGTATTCCTTGCCGGACTGGAAATCGGCCTTGGTCGGCACCGCGATCGGCGCCGCCTTGTGGCCGAACGCCTCGAGCGCCGCCGCGATGAGCGCGTCCTGACGCAGCGTCAGCCCCCCCATCAGCACGGTGACCCGGCCCCGCTCGCTGCGGGTGAAGCCGTGTTCGACCGGGCGGCGGAAATGGGCGTCGCGCAGGTTCGGCACCGGGGCGTCCGGTGGCGCGTCGCCAGTCGCCGCCCCGCCAGCTTGGCGAAACGCTGGAACATCGGGACTTGCACCTGCAAGTTTCATGCCGTCACTCCTTCCTGCATCAGCTTCGGGTCCAACCGCGCCAGGACAGTTGGTCAGGTCTGCGCGTTCAGCGCATTGACATGGGTCAATCGACTGCCTGACATCTTCGTCAGCGCGAGTCCGGCGTCGGCTCGGGCCTCGGCTCAGGCATCGGGCAGGCTCCGCCCCGGTTGCCTGCTGCCGGTTTCGTGGACCCCGCGCATCCAGGCCGCGACCCTGGATGGACGCAAACCCAAGGACCTGTCCGTGGCCCAGCTCCTGCGGGATCGCGTGCCGATGGATTGGCGCGAACAGGCGAGGCTCTTCGCTGTCAAGTGACTCGGGGCAGATGCAACGGCGACCCGATGCAGTTCCACCTCCTCGGACAATCTCCGGACCCCCACGAGGGCAAACCGAACGGCCTTTGCACTGAGCAGAGACGCGGCGCGAGAATGCGGGTCACACCCGCGGGCGGAGACGGTTTTGCAGAACAGAAACCGACTTGACCCTCGGAAACACCGCATTCTTTCGCGGCGGAGCAGAAATATCACGCAATATCAATGAGTTATGGCGGACAGTGAGTGCGCCACAACCCGACTCATGCACGGACTATGTGCATGAAAAACAACAATAATCTAATTTTCCAGCAGCAGAATGTGCAGCAAAATGTGCTGCGAAATCCTGTGACCTTTGGCCATCGGTTAGTCTTTCACCCCAAAAGAGATGACCCCGGCGGGACGAGCGCCGGGGCCACAACCGAACACGACAAAGGACTCAACAATGTCGCCCCTAACCCTATGGCAATTCGTGACAATCTTCAAGCCGCCCTCGATCTGGCAGGGGCCGGACTCCCTGTATTCCCGGTCAATCAAGGCAAGCGGCCCTTGGTCAAGTGGAAGGCCGCCGCGACGACCGATCTGGGGCAGATTCGGCGCTGGTTTGCCAAGTGGCCGGACGCCATGCCAGCGATCCCGACGGGCGAAACCTCTGGCCTTGCCGTCTTGGACCTTGACCGCAAAGACGGGAAGGACGGGGCGGCCACCATCAAGGCGCTTGGCTTCGATCCCGACGCCCTTTCGCCGGTCATGGTGGAAACGCCGTCGGGCGGCGGGCACCTGATCTTCCGCCATGCCCCCGGCCTTCGGTCATCTGCCGGGCAGATTGGCCCCGGCGTGGACGTGCGGGCCGAAGGGGGCTTTGTCGTGGCCGCCGGGGCCGTCAACGGCATGGGGGCCTATCGGCTTCTGTCCGGCGGCCTGAAGGGTGACCTGCCCCCGTGGCCGGAAGCCCTCATGGCCCCGTCTAGGCACCGTGAAGCTGGCCAGAGCAAACCGACGGGTCTGCCCTTCCACGTGGTCAAAGCGGCCCTCTTCGCTCTGCCGAACGACGGCGACGCCTTTGCCAGCCGCGATGATTGGCTACGCATCGGCATGGCCCTTCACGCCGAGTCCGATGGGTCGGAAGAGGGGCAAGAGGCTTGGGAAGAATGGTCTTCGCAGTGGCCGGGCCATGACGCAACGGCGACGGAAGCCGCTTGGGAGTCCTTCCACGCGGGCGGGGGCGTGACCGGCTGGGCGATCATCAATGAGGCCGAAGGATTCGGCTGGTCTGACTCGGCCTTGGTTGCGCTTCGCCGGATCGAAGCCATGGAAGAGGCGCGGGCGGACTTCGCAGACGTGATTAGCGCGGAAGAGGAAGCCGAGATTGATGCCCTGATCTTTGGCCCGAAGGCGGCCCCGCCGTCGCGCGGCCTGACCTTCCTGAGCCCGGCAGAATGCGCCCTGTTGCCTGCCCGGCCCTACGTCATCAAGGGCCTTCTGGCGGAAGGCGACGTGGCCGCCATTGTGGGGGCACCGGGGGCAGGCAAGAGCCTTCTGGCCCCGCGCTTGGGCTATGCCGTCGCCCAAGGGGAAGAGGTCTTCGGACGGCGGACCCGACAAGGCGGGGTGCTCTATGTCGAAGCCGAAGACGGGCATGGGATGCGCGGGCGGTTGTCCGCCCTTCGCCAAGAGCACGGCGAAGCGGAAGCCTTCCACCTAGTCGGGGGCGTGTCCGATCTGATTTCCAAGGCGGGCCAGTTGAAGGCGTTGCGGGCAGCCGTGAAAGCCCGCCGCCCGGCGCTGGTCATCATCGACACCTTGGCCGTGGCCTTCCCCGGGCTTGAAGAGAACAGCGCCGAAGGTATGGGGCAAGTTGTGGGGGCGGCCCGTTCGCTGACCACTTGGGGCGCGGCTATCGTGTTGATCCATCACGATACCAAGGCAGGCGACGGGCTGCCCCGGGGCCATAGCCTCTTAAACGGGGCGCTAGATATTTCGCTGGCCCTGACCAAAGACGACGATGGAATCGTGACGGGGCGCATGTCCAAGAACCGCAACGGCCCGTCCGATCTGTCGCTTACCTTCAGCATCGGGACGCGCCACTTGGGCACGGATGACGACGGCGACCCGATCACGACGGCGATCTGCGAAGAGGCCACTGCCCCCGCCGTGAAGCGGCAGCCCAAGCTGTCGGATAGGGCTCTGATGATGTGACCGCCCCCCGACGGCATCAATGTGCCAGGGTGGGTCTATGAGGATCCACAAAAGGAGGACGGTCATGTCGGAGATTATCACTGTCGGGCTCGACCTGGCGAAGAATGTGT
>Ga0208609_100022_pt1 | contig 102347 bp, 92 predicted proteins | sample SubbioR11_8A_Apr_FD_184813 | JGI IMG/M metagenome (GOLD analysis project Ga0208609, IMG submission 184813) | Serpentinite rock and fluid subsurface biosphere microbial communities from McLaughlin Reserve, California, USA - CR11_8A_Apr (SPAdes) | ecosystem: Environmental > Terrestrial > Deep...
GTTTCTAAAAACCTGTCATAGGGCCAGCTACTATCTGCAAATTCTTCAGCTCTTCAGCGGAACTTCATTCCTAAAAACTTATGTAGGGGCGGGTTTCAAACCCGCCCGCCAGAGGCTGCACATCGGCAAAGTTTTCGTTTCTAAAAACCTGTCATAGGGCCAGCTACTATCTGCTTCGCAAGTTCTTCAGCTCTTCTGCGGAACTTCATTCCCTTAACGCCTTGGCAGGCTCTGGATTTGCGCCGCCAGCCAGTCTCCTTGGGCGTAAAGCTGCCCAAGCGCCGTTTCCATCGCCGTAAACTGGCGAAAGAGTTGCTCCTCCCGCCGGATCATCAATTCATTCAGCCTGTCAATCCGCGTATCGAGCCTGTTAATCCGGGTACTGAAAGAATTGGTGGCTTCAGTCCTGTCTCCGGCAATGCCGGCGCGCTCCACCAAAATCCCCCTGCCGCCGGTCGTTCTGATGTTATCCAGCAGAATATCGCTTAATCGATGCGCCAGTCCCGATTCCTGCCGGCGCTGGCTGCGCTCCGCGCTAGCAAGGTCAGGGCTGTAGGCGATGGAACTGCGGCGGGTAAAAAGCTCCTGCACCCGCTCGGGACTAGCGGCGATGGCGGCGCGTAACTGCTGACCGCCATCGCGCAGCACCAACCTGCCATGGTCCCGAAAATTACTGCTGAACTCGATGCCAATCGCGGATAAATGGTCTTCTCCCACCGCCTGATTCAAAGCTGTACGCATCTCCCGCAGCATATTTTCAAGTGCCGGCTCCCGGCGCAGCAAACCGCTCTGCGCTCTTTCCTGCCATTTTTCTATCTCGCTTTCACTCATCTGGTCTTTCTGCTCATCGGTGAGTGGCAGAAAGGTGCTGAAACGCTCCTCGTTAAGCTCACCGCCGAGCGTAGTGATCAATTTGTTATAGTCCTCGACAAAGCTTTGAATATTTTTGAAAATGGTTTCTGTGTCCAAGGAAACGCTGACAGTCACCGGCGGCGCATTGTCTGCCGCTTCAATTCTCCTGGCAATAGCATAACTGATTCCGTCAACGGTAAAGCTGTTAGCCGCATTACTGCCTGCAAAACCATTAATTTCAAACTGGGCATCGCGTCCCGCCGTGCCGATGCTTTCCTGGCCGGTGCCGCTTTTTAAGCCTAATACCGCAAAAAAACTGCCGCCGTCATCGACGATTATGCTTTGCGCGCCGGTAGCCTTGGCAGTAAAAGTAAACGTATCGCTAAAAGTGCTGTAGCCGACATGAACGCCGGCGGCACTGTTGTTGATCCGGGAAAGGGCTGTGCCCAGGCTCTCATTTTGCGAAAAACTGAGCGCGGTGCCGTTAATATTTACGGTAAAAGAACTGCTCACCGCGTCGAAAACGAGCGGACCGTTCTGCAATTTGGCACTGACTGTAGCTAGGGAATCGGTCAGGCTCAGGCGCGCGCCCGAGGCGCTGTTTAGGGTAACCGGCGCAGTCTGAGCGCGAGCGGCAGTGGCACTCTGAATCACCCTGATTTCGCTACTGCCTACAGAAGCATCGAAACCGGCAGTCGCCGTCACCGTCGCCGGATCTGTAGAGGTAGCTGCCATTCTGCGCAGAGTTGAAGAGCTGGTCATATTTGTCAGAGGGCGCAAGACATCAAAATATGTATCGCGGAAAGAGCGGATCTGATTGATCACTTCGCGGAATTGCTCTTTTTGCCATTGCAATACTTGGCGCTGCTGCATTTTCCGATCTACTTTAGTACGCTCTATCCTCATCATATCCCTGACAATTTGATCGGTATCAAATCCTGAGGCTATCCCGCCAATCCGCAAAATACTCACCTGCAAACCCTCCTTTGCAAAAACTGTGGGTAAACCCTCCTGCCACCTGTAGCACACGCGGCAGGATGAAAATAATCCTTCACGATGTCCTTGCCATGCCACTTACCGACCCTCACGCTGCCCTCACCCTAGCCCTCTCCCGCGGGGAGAGGGGATTAGCAGGAGAGGGAGTAGGGACTACGATGGGCAAGACAATCTAGCCACACTCAATTTCATCTTTGCTAACACTTGCAGATATTGTAGACTTTCACAGAATGCGAGAGCGAGCGTTAAGTGTCAGCAGCGTTTAGCGAACGCGAATTCGCAGCGTTAAGACATGCCAACGGTTCACATGCAGTAAGCCCAGAGGTTTTGGCATGTTAGCAAGAATGAGCGTTCGTAGCTGCGAAAACGTGCGAGCTAAGCAGCTGAGAAAGGCAACACTGCCAAAGAACTCCGATTCTCGTCCCCACAGCGCTTTGCCTAGGCCGGCCATCTCGCGGCCCTCACCCTAGCCCTCTCCCGCAGGGAGAGGGGAATAGCTGTGGTGGGCAAGACAATCTAGCCACACTCAATTTCATCTTTGCTAACACTTGCAGATATTGTAGACTTTCACAGAGTGCGAAAGCGAGCGTTAAGTGTCAGCAGCGTTTAGCGAACGGGAATTCGCAGCGTTAAGACATGCCAACGGTTCACATGCAGTAAGCCCAGAGGTTTTGGCATGTTAGCAAGAATGAGCGTTCGTAGCTGCGAAAACGTGCGAGCTAAGCAGCTGAGAAAGGCAACACTGCCAAAGAACTCCGATTCTCGTCCCCACAGCGCTTTGCCTAGGCCGGCCATCTCGCGGCCCTCACCCTAGCCCTCTCCCGCAGGGAGAGGGGAATAGCTGTGGTGGGCAAGACAATCTAGCCACACTCAATTTCATCTTTGCTAACACTTGCAGATATTGTAGACTTTCACAGAGTGCGAAAGCGAGCGTTAAGTGTCAGCAGCGTTTAGCGAACGGGAATTCGCAGCGTTAAGACATGCCAACGGTTCACATGCGGTAAGCCCAGAGGTTTCGGCATGTTAGCAAGAATGACCGTTCGTAGCTGCGAAAACGTGCGAGCTAAGCAGCTGAGAAAGGCAACACTGCCAAAGAACTCCGATTCTCGTCCCCACAGCGCTTTGCCTAGGCCGGCCATCTCGCGGCCCTCACCCTAACCCTCTACCGCAGGGAGAGGGGAATAGTTGGAGAGGGAGAGTAGAACAGCTCGCTTATCTACTCCAGGGCTGCCAACATCGCAGCGCTGATTTTTTTGCTGTCTGTTAAATATTCTCCCCGGGCAATGGCATTCTTCAGTTCCTCTATCCGCGCTGTGTTAACTTCCGGCGGCTGGGCAGCAGTTTGCAGCAATTCCCGCATCTTTGCCGCATCCCCGGAGATAGCCAACGAATCGGCGGCAGTCTTGTTTGCCGCCGCTTTCTGCGCGCCGCCTTGTTTTTCCTCAAGCTGCTGCCGCTGATAAAGATTAGCCAACTGAATTCCCTTGCCATTGTCAATTTTCATCCAAATCACACCCCTGTTTATCCTACTTACTGTATCGGCGAGAGCGCGGGGGAACTTTATAGTTTAAAAATATTTTTCCGGCGAGGTCAGGAACGCGAATTTTTCGGGAGCTTTTAAAAACTCCAGATACATCGGCTGGCCGCGCAAAAGGCCAAATTCCGGCCGGTCTTCTACCGGGCGGCTAGAAAAACGCGGCACAGGCTGATAACGCGGATTGACGACAAATTGCGCGTCTTCCTCCTGGCTCGCCAACTCAAAGTAGGCGCCGCCGCCCAGCTCTTTAATCGCGCCATAGACTGAGTCAAAGCCGGCAGCCACCCAGTTGCTCATCACCAGAAACGTACTGCCGGGATTGATCGTGATATGGCCATAGCCGGGAGGGATCAATACTTTGTCGCCGGGCAGCGCCTCCACTAAAATTGCCTCCACCCCATCTTCGTCAGGTTCGGTCTGCAGCAAGTAATGCGCCCTGCCGTAGAGCACTTCGTACACTTCCGGATAGGTTGCATCGGTGCCAGGTTTAAGCGGATGATAATGGCCCGCTGTTTTAATATATTCGCCGCCAATCTGTCCGGGCCGCAGGATAGTCACATCATAGCGCAGCCCGTGCTTGGCGATGACTTGCCGATCTTCTGCCCGGCAAACGTCACGGTACATATAATACAGCTCGTCCACACTGTCAGCCTCCGCCGCAAACAGCACCGCCAACATTTCTTCCCTGCGGCGAATGGCGGCAGTCACGGGAGTTAACCCTTCCCCAAAAATCAATTTGCCTGCCCCGTCTACCGCGAGCGGCAAGCCGCTCGTCTTTTTCAGCTCATCCATCCTGCTTTCCCCTCCTCAATTTCTACAAATAAGGCTTGTTTTACAGCTTGTTGCAACGCTTCTTTCTCTGCCGGCGAGGCTGCCTCGGTATAAATCCTAAAAACCGGCTCAGTGCCGGACGCACGCACCAAACACCAGTTGCCATTTGCCAAGCAGATTTTCAGCCCGTCCAGCCGGGAGATACTTTTCACTGCCGCGCCTGCCAGTGTCGTCGGTTGCCATTTCTCCATTTTAGCGATAATTTCCTGCTTTGCTGCTTCGCTCGTCGAAAGGTCCAGTCGTTCACTGCAAGGCTTGCCAAAACTGGCGGAGATTTGCGCTAAGAGCTGAGCGGCAGTTTTGCCGGTTTTAGCAAGCATTTCGATAAAGAGCAAAGAGGCCAAGATGCCGTCTTTTTCCGGAATATGCCCGCGGATACTGACTCCGCCGCTTTCTTCGCCGCCGATAAAAGCTTGCTGTTCACGCATCGCCTGACCGATATATTTAAAACCGACCGGCGTTTCCACCACGTGCAAACCGTAGGCGGCAGCCATTTTATCAAGCAGATGGGTGGTCGCCACAGTTCTCGCCACAGCTCCCCGCCAGCCGCGGCTCTCCACTAAATAAGCCAAAAAAAGCACCAGAATTTCATTAGGACTATAATAGCGTCCCTCCGGATCTACTACGCCAAGGCGGTCGCCATCGCCGTCGAGCGCTACGCCGAGTTGTGCCTTGCGCTCGCGTACCGCCTGACAGAGTTGATGCAGATGACTGGCACTCGGCTCCGGCAAGGAACCTCCAAAGAGCGGGTCACGCCAGTTATGAATAGCTGACACTTTGCAGCCGTGACGCCCGAGCAACTCTTCCAAGTAACCAATCCCGGCGCCAAACATCGGGTCAACGACCACGCTGATTCCCCGCTCCTTAATTGCGGCAAAATCAATCATCGTCTCCAGATGCGCCGCATAATCGCTAAACGGCTCAATCACTTCCACCAAACCTTTTTCCCACGCCTTTGCCAATGAGAAGCGATCCACCTTACCGCTGTGCAAAATGTCTGCCAGACACGCCACAATCGGCTCAATATCTGCCGGCAAAGCAGGCCCAGCATACGCAGGAATAAACTTTATCCCCAGATACTCCGCCGGATTATGGCTGGCTGTCAGCATTACCGCACCACCCGTTTTATGTACTGTAACCGCATGGGCGACGGCGGGAGTGGGCGTATATTTCTTGCACAAAAATACTTTAATTCCGTTACCGCTCAGCACTTCCGCTACGACCAAGGCAAACTTCTCGGCCAGAAAGCGGGTATCAAAACCTACCACTATTCCCCGCTCAGCCAAGCCAGAGGAAATTAGCTGCTGAGCGATCGCCTGTGAAACGCAACGGACATTGGCAAAAGTAAAATCCTCTGCAATCACCGCCCGCCAACCGTCTGTGCCAAAGTTAATTCCTGTCATCATGCGCTCCTCCTGCCTTTTTTGGTAGGGGCGGGCGGGTTTGAAACCCGCCCCTACAAGCTGATTCCTTTGCTGCCAAGATAAGCCGCCAGGTCAGCCAGCCGCTGCGAGTACCCCCATTCATTATCATACCAAGCAACTACCCGCGCCAGATTGCCGCCAATGACCATCGTCAGCAGGCTATCGACAACAGACGAATAAGCAGAACCCTTATAATCTACCGACACGAGCGGCTCGTCTGTATAGCCTAAAATTCCGCGCAGTTCCCCCTCCGCCGCCGCTTTTAACGCCTCGTTAATCTCAGCAGCGCTCGTCTCCTTTTGCAGTTGGGCGACAAAATCGACCATTGAAACGGTGGGTGTGGGCACTCTGACGGCAAAACCGTCAATTCTCCCTTTCAGTTCCGGAATAATCTTGCCAATGACTTTAGCCGCTCCCGTCGTCGTCGGAATCAGAGAAAGCTGAGCCGCTCGCGCCCGGCGCAAATCTGAATGTGCCAGGTCCAAGAGTTGCTGGTCATTAGTGTAGGCATGAGTTGTATTCATCAAACCTTTCAGCAAGCCAAAATTCTCGTGGAGCACTTTCACTACGGGAGCCAGCCCGTTAGTCGTGCAGGATGCATTGGAGAGTATGTGATGCTTAGCCGGGTCATACTGCCGCTCATTAATGCCCATCACCACAATCAAGTCGGCATCATTTACCGGCGTGGCGACAATCACCTTTTTAGCTCCGCCCTGCAGATGCCTAGATGCCTCCCGGTGAGTACGAAAACGGCCTGTGGCTTCTAGCACAAGCTCCACGCCCAGCTCTCGCCAAGGCAATTTTTCCGGCTGACCTTGCGCCAGAATGCTAATCTCCCGGCCATTGACTAAAAGATTGGCGTCCTTTAAGCTGATTTTGCCGGGAAACCTGCCGTAGAGGGAATCATATTTTAACAGATGGGCTAAAGTAATATTATCTGTTAGGTCGTTAATTGCCACCACTTGTAATTCTTCTTTCGCCAATAATGCTCTAAAAAGATTGCGTCCGATGCGCCCAAAGCCATTAATCCCTATTTTCACAGTCATCTTTTTGCTCCTCTCGTCTTTAATCATTCCCTGTTTGCACAAAAAGTCTTAATTATCGTGCTTATCTTGCCCGCAGCCGGAACGGACGATTCAATGTCTGCTTGACATTGTGCAGTCAATGTAAGACAATGCAAATAAGATTGGCAGGGTGCAGCACTGGAGGAATAACAAATGAAAATAACTGTGGCAGTAAACGGTGCGCTGGGCAACATGGGTCGGGAAGTAGTTCGCACTGTACATGCTGAAGCGGAGTTAGAACTGGTGGCTGCGATTGACCTAAGCGGCAAAACTACCGGCGATATCGGCGAAATTCTCGGCTTGGGACGTCTGGGGATTCAGGTCTCTACTGAGCTTGCTACCGTCTTAAAGCAAATACAGCCTGATGTACTGGTAGATTTTACGTCTCCATACACCGTTTTGCAAAATATTAACACAGCGCTAGCCGCTAGAGTGCGCCCGGTGGTAGGCACCACCGGCATTACGGAAACAGATCTGGAGAAAATTGCGGCTTGGTCAGAGGAATACGCCACATCGGCCATTATCGCCCCCAATTTTGCGCTTGGCGCAGTGTTAATGATGCTTTTTGCCGCCCAAGCAGCCCGCTATCTGCCGGAGGCCGAAATCATCGAGTTGCATCATGCAGAAAAGGTGGATGCGCCCTCGGGAACGGCTATCAAAACTGCCGAGATGATTCTGCAAGCGAGAGGTCAAAGCACCAGAGCGGCTGTGGCAGAGCTGGAAAAGGTGAAAAGCGCCCGTGGTGGCAACATGGACGGCGTCCGACTGCATAGCGTACGTTTGCCGGGACTGGTGGCTCATCAGGAAGTAATCTTTGGTGGCGTAGGGCAGACGCTGACCATCCGCCACGACAGTCTAAGCAGAAGTTCATTCATGCCCGGCGTGGTCCTGGCCATTAAAGAAGTGATGAACAGGGAAGGCGTCTGCTACGGGCTTGAAAAAATCCTCTCCCTCTAAACAAGACACAACAAGCTAAACAAAACCGGACAGGCACGAACCCCCTTTGGTGCGCATATATATAACTGCGACTGCGAAGGGGGTTCTTTATGCGCTTAGCAGGAAAACAAATCGGCTTTGCCTTACCGGAAGGCCACTTTACACTGCCCGCCATTCTAACTGAAATTAAAAAGATGGTGGCTGCCGGCGCAAGCGTTTTTCCGCTTTTCCTTGCTACCGGCGAAGACCATAAGCTAGGAACACAATTGTTGGAAACAAAACGGTTGCTGGAGCAGATAACTGGACGGGAACTGCTGACTAAGCTGCTGGCTGAAGAAGCAGGCGATGTATGCGGCGAAGAGATAATTTTCGACCTGCTGGTCATCGCCCCTTGCCCTGGAAATTTTCTGGCAAAACTTGTCAACACCAGCGCTACCGCCGCGCCCCTCTCCAAAACAGTGCGCCATCTGCAAGCCGGTTACCCAGTGGTACTGGCGCTGATTAGCAACGGTGACTCGGAAGAAGTATTACAAAACGCCCAGCAGATTATTCGCCTGCAAAATTTTTTCCTCGTCCCCTTTGGACCTGAGCAGCAAGGCAGAAAACAAGTCTTCCTTGCCAGACTCGACCTGCTTTATGAAACGGTGGCGCTGGCGATGGAAAAACGGCAATTGGAACCAGTCTACTTAGAAACTTACTGGTTTCCCCACTGAGCCTGCTTTTGACCGACTCTGGCCAGAAATCTTTCCCTCTCCACCACAAACCGTTCATGACGGCAGCGGCCCACCAGCCCCGCCTCATCTTCCGCCGTAATCTCAAAGAACAATCGCCGCCCGTCGATCTGCACCAGCTCGGCACGAGCAGTGACAGTCATGCCAACAGGCGTGGCCGCCAGGTGAACCACGTCTACATTTGTCCCCACCGTAGTCTGTTCCGTCGGCAGCTCTTCCCGTAGCGCGTTAATCGCCGCGTTTTCCATCAATGCGATTAACATGGGTGTGGCAAAAACCGGCACACTGCCGCAGCCTACGGCGACTGCCGTATTGCCTCTGAACACTTTAACGGTCGCTTCGCCCTTCAGACCCGTCTCCATCCGCTTCCCTCCTTCATTTTAAAGTAGACAACCATGCCGCCTGCCTGCCGCCCGTTCGGCGGAAATTCGTTCCTGAAAACCGGTTGGTGAGGGCGGGTTTGAAACCCGCCCCTACATAATTTCCTAATATGGCAGAATGCCTTCATGCTGCCCTCACCCTAGCCCTCTCCCGCAGGGAGAGGAGATTAGCAGAGAACCTCTAATTTCTAACCTCTAATTTCTAATTTCTAACCTCTAATTTCTAGCCTCTAACCTCTAATTTCTAGCCTCTAATTTCTAATTTCTAACCTCTAATTTCTAACCTCTAACCTCTAATTTCTAGCCTCTAATTTCTAATTTCTAACCTCTAACCTCTAATTTCTAGCCTCTAACCTCTAATTTCTAACCTCTAACCTCTAATTTCTAACCTCTAACCTCTAATTTCTAACCTCTAACCTCTAATTTCTAACCTCTAACCTCTAATTTCTAACCTCTAACCTCTAATTTCTAACCTCTAACCTCTAATTTCTAGCCTCTAATTTCTAATTTCTAACCTCTAACCTCTAATTTCTAATTTCTAATTTCTAACCTCTAACCTCTAATTTCTAGCCTCTATTAGCGGAAAATATTCTTGACGACAATTACGGGCGTGCCGGCATCGGCCGAACCGCTCACCAAATCGGCCAAGCTGGCAATCACATCTTCTGTCCGCCGCGGAGTTGTGCCCCCGGTCAAAATATGGTCCTGCGCAAAAAACTGCTCAGACTGATCTGCCAAATGCGCTTCGATTTCCAAGCTGCTTTTCCCTTCGGCATGGCAAACATCCGCCAGATACTTATACTTAATCCCCTCACGATAACGGCCGCTGATTCCCTCTGTCATGCCAAAAACCGGCATAGGATCCGCAAGCTCATAGATTCCGGTGCTCGGGTCCTTGTAGGCGCCGTCACCGTACACCAACACTTCCACTTTGCGGCCTGTGGCAATATAGATTGCCTCCTGCAGCTCCCGGGCAAAGAGGGATGCCTCTCTGGGAGCCAGTTTTAATTTTTTATTGGCTGACATATTACTGCCCAACAAACCCCACTCGCACCAACTCTCCCCTTCCCGGCACAAATCCTGGAGGGTAATCACATTGCTGTTAATTTTCCAGATTTTTTTGCGAGTGGCATCGCGTGTATGAATATCGGCGGCAATTACCCCATCCGGAGCAAAGACGCTAATTTGCGTTGGGTCGTTGCTAAGAATAACGGTGGCTTTGGCTCCCTGCTCTGCGATTACCTGACCATACATGGCAAGATAATCTACTTGCGTAATCGGATGGCGGCAATCATGGCTCGCCAACTCTGAAAAATGGACATAACCCTTTGTTAAATCCAACTCTTCCGCCGCTTCCGGCGAGATGATTCTATTGCCTACTTCATCGTTTGGGAAGGAGAGCTGGACAATGACCTCACCCCGAGGCACAGCACGGGCAATCCCTTCGAGAATTAAAGAAAACCGGTTGCGGCTGGTGATCGGAAAAACTACGCCTACTTTTCCGTCTTCGGCAAGCTTAAGCTTGCTCCGCAACTCTTTGGCCACATCGTCTACAGAAACAAAATTATTCTGCGAACGGGCGACTACCGACTCCGTCACGCAAATAACGTCATTATCATCCAATAATTCGTCTTGGGAAACTTTTTTTAGGGCTGAAACTACCATTTCCTTTAAATCTGTGCCCGGCAGCACCACCCCCATTTTTAAGCCAAAGGCGGCTGGTCCGATATATTCCGGCAATCTTGACATGGTTGCGCTCCTCCATTTCGGCAGATAAATAGCAATTTTTTTCAAGTTAAGAATTTCGCGAAGAATTGCTTGGATTCCTGCTTGCTGCCCAAAAGAATCGGCGGATGCCAAAGGTACTGATCGACAACAACTAAAAGATGAATCAGCATTTTTAAAATTACTGCAGCTGATTCATCTTCACATCGACTTTATCTAAAATTGCCTAGCTGACGGCTGCGGCTTTCTGTTAGAATTTCCAGATGTCGGCCACTTTTTTCAACTCTACAGAGACGTTGAGCAACTCCTGAGCTACAGCGCTTGTTTCATGAGAACTGGCGGCGGATTCTTGAGCCACGGCGGCAATCGACTGGACGTTGCCCAGCATTCCCCCGGTGCCGTTTGCCTGTTGGCTCGCCGTTTCTGCCAAACGGTTAATGGTTGCGGCGGTAACATCCATCTGGCTGATAATCGAGCTAAAGGCTTGAGCAGTGTCTTTAGTCAGGTCTATGCTGGCCTGAATGGCGTTCACAGTGCCCTTGATCGCCTGCTGAATTTCAGTAATAATTGCCGCCACTTCCTGTGTGGCGCGACCGGAGTTTTCCGCAAGGCGTCGTACCTCCTCGGCTACCACAGCAAAGCCTCGTCCTTGCTCACCGGCTCGAGCCGCCTCGATCGCCGCATTGAGTGCCAACAAGTTAGTTTGCGAGGCAATATCTTCAATCACCTGCATAAATTCGCCGATTCTGACGGAGCTCTGTTCCAAGGTGTCCATCTGTTCGCCGACCCGGTTCATGCTCATGCTGACGTTCTCCACAGCTTCTCCCCCGTGCCGGGCAGTACGACTGGTGGAATCGACGACTTGGACTGCATCGTGAGCCTGTCGAGCCGAACTCTCCGATGATACCGCCATTTGCTCAATGCTTCTAAGCAATTCCTTCACTTGCATTGCCTGGTCTTGGCTGCCGCTGCGGACCTGTTCTGTACCGGCGATAATCTGCCCCACGGCAGCCGTCAGTTTGGCGTTAATCTCTTTAACAAGTCCAAACCACTTGCGCGTGCCTTTAACCATGCGCCGGATATTTTCGGCCATTTCGTTAATCTGTCCCCAACCATAGTCCTGCTTTTCCGTAACATCAGAAAGGTCGCCTTTAATGGCTCTGGCTGTGTTATTTATGGATGCGCTGATTGCCGCATCCACAGAAGCAAGCATTATATAGCAGATAACTAGTGATAACGATAAGCCCAAGGCAAAGCCGAGCAAAAGACCCGCCCAGCCGGCCACATGCCTACCAACTAAGGTGAGGGTGGCGGTCAACAAACAAACAAAAGCTGCGAGAATCATAATTCGGAAGCGAACCTGTTGCATTGCAATTTCATCTCCTTAAAAAAAAATTTAGCTCACAACTCTTCTAAGATCCTTCCCCCTCCCAGCATAATGTACTCCTTCATCATCCCAATATTCACCAAGCGATGCAATTTTCCTGCTGCTGAATTTATGAGAATATTAAGAATTTAGTTTTAACTTTTCTTTTAACTGGTTTTGTTCGCTTTTTGAGTTTTTTTGACCGCTCGCCTCCCCCATGATATAATCAAAACGATAAAAGCTGGGGAGGCGAAATAATGAATAAGAACCCCTATAACTTAGACGAAACCATCAGTGTAGCGCGCAGCGCTTTTGCCCAGAAACCGGCGCTGGAGATGGCGGCTAACAGCGGTTGCCTTTATGATTTGCACAAACAACGCTTTACTGTGCCTTTTTTGGGGCAGAAATACGCTGTCAGCTACCCCGACGGGCTTGTTTCGGTTAACTGCGGCCAAGCGGAAGCACCGCTAATTACGGCTATCCTGCTTTTGCACTACTTGAGCCACTCTACCGGAGCTGCGCTCTCGCGCAACTGGATCTCCTATAAAGACCTTCCGGGTGGCAGCCTTTACCTTGAGCCATTCAAAAACCGTGCCGTCATTCCCTTTGTGAAGAAATTCGGCGGACGTCCAGCTGATTTTGCGCTAGCCGCAGAAAAACTGGGTGGGGAACAGGCAAAGCACGGCGATATCGCGTATATTATTCCCGCCCTTCCCCGTGTTCCCCTTTTATACATACTCTGGCAGGGGGACGAAGAATTCCCGCCAAATGCCACCATTCTCTTTGATGACTGCGCCAATAGCTATCTGCATACAGAAGATTATGCTATTCTCGCCGGCATGACGGTTGGCGCTATGCTGACCGCGCTTAAAGGCTGACTTTCTTTCGTAATGCCGTTGCCAAACGCTGCCGCCGCTCTTTCGGCGGAACTTCGTTCCTGCAAACCTGTTCGGGCGGGTTTGAAACCCGCCCCTACGGACTGCCGCACAGCGGCGGAACTTCGTTAAGCAAAAGGAGAGTCTCCCGCTGTTGACGGGAGACCCTCCTTTTGTTTAGCTTAAAACTAGTTAGATCATGGTGGCGTTTGGCACATCATTGCCGGTCAGCGCCCGGTAAGCCTGCTGCAGAAGCTGCACCGTATAAATGGGGTTGTGGACGCCCAAGCTGCCGTCTTGAGTAATTAACACATGGTTAAACGCCGCTTGGTACACTTCATTTGGCACTTCGGCAAGCGGTTCGCCGCCTGCATTCATAAAGCGAATTCTGCCGGCTTCCACCGTAAAGCTGCCTCCGTCTATTGCTGCCCCGATAGCCTCCTCCAGCACGCGCAATAATCCTGTCACTTCATCCTGGAAGCCTTTTTGCTCACCGTCGCCGTCATAATCTTTACCGGCCGGCAAATTGAAAGTTGTGATATTCTGATGACATTGGCCGCACGCTGCCTGCACATCGTCAATCCGGAAGGTATGTTGCCGGAAACCACCTTCTCCCATTGTCATATGGCAGTCAACGCAACTGTTAGTCAGTTCCGAATGAGCTGTCGTGCTGCCGTAGTCAAATCCTTCTGCCCGCAGCCCGCCGCTGGCGGTAAACACATCTGCCTGACTGCTGTAATGCGGTGCAGGCCGCTCCGGATTATTGATATCCGGCGTCCGCCGCGAATTATGGCAAGCCATACATTGAGCCCCGCTGCCACCGCCCACTCCTTCCGCCGTAGGCAAATCAATAGTGCCGGCCGCAAGCAACTCCATCCCCTGGCCGCTATGACATGCCCGGCAGTCAATAGAAACAAAGAAATCGCGCTCAATCGCCGCCACTTCATTAAGCTCTCCGGCAAACGCTCCGCCGTCATGGCAAGCAACGCAATTGTCTCGCTGCGCAGGCAGAAGTAAGATGTTGCTATGGGCTGAATACACCCATTGCCCTACCAGCGCGCTAATATCCAGTTCCTCCCTTACCCCGTTTGGCGGCGGCGTGACATCATTCCTAGGCGGGCAGCCGCTGGCGACCAGCATACTTGTCAGCGCGAGCGCAACCAAGATTACCCATTTCCTCCTGTTCATGGAAACAGCTCCTTCCAAAATCAAGTTATACTATCTGCTATCTTTGCCAAAGAAAGACAGTTTATGTATAGGCCCTAAAAAAATAACGACTGCCGGAGTTGGCAGTCGATGAAACTATCTTTTAATTTTTCGTCGGATGATGCTTAACCAGAGTGCCAACTCCTCCACCCGCAGCAAGTAAGCCGCGAGCAGATAGACGGCCGCGCCGAGAGCAATCAGGCTACCCAGCTCCAGAACCTGCCGAAAAAAACTGCCGCCGGTCAGAAAATTACTGCCAAGCTGTACCACAATCGCCATCAGAAGAGCGGCTAAGCTACTCTTTTGCAAGGTGAGCAACAGTTGGCGACCGGCAAAAGCGCCAATCTTCAAGCGAAGCAAGACCAAAAGCCCCGCAGCCCCCGCATAAACGGCTAAGGAAGTGCCTAGAGCAATCCCGCCCAGTCCCAACGGTTTAATTAACAGCCAGTTAAAGAAAATGTTGAGCAGCCCGGTAAAGAGCATGGCTAGCATAGGGGTGCGCGTATCTTTTAAAGCGAAAAAAACCCTTTTTATCAGCAGCAGCATCCCGAGCGGCAACAGCCCTATACTGTAAAAGGCCAGAGCATTCGCCGTCTTAGCAGTAGCCAACATGCCAAATTCGCCCCGCTCAAAGATTAGACGCACCACAGGCTCCCGCAAAAGCAACAGCCCCACCATGATAGGCAGGATCAGCAGTATAATCAGGCCTGCTCCCTGACGGAAAATGACCTTAAACTCCTTCATTTTACGCTCCACGTTTAGTTCGACCAAAGTGGGATAAATCACCGTCAATAGCGCTAAAACAATTATCCCGTTTGGCAACAGATAAATCCGGCTGGCAAAACTAAGTGCCGTCAGACTTCCGTCAGGCAAGAGGGAGCCAAACATCCGATCTACCAACGTCTTTATCTCAATGGCTGCGCCGCCCAGCAAAATCGGCGGCAGTACCACCGCCATTTTTCTCAGCCCGGGATGCTGCAAATCTAACTTTCCCTGAAAAACACCATGCCTGGCGACCGCCGGCAACTGGCTAAAAAACTGGCTGGCAAACCCGACCGTAGTCCCCCAGGCTAAGCCAACAATGCCGTAACTCATCCCTAAAAAAAGAGCTGTGCCAATAATAATCAAATTGCTGGCATAGGCCGGAATAGCCGGAATTAAAAAATTTCTCTTGGTATGCAATACACCGCTGGAAAGACCGGACAAGCCCATAAATAAAAGTCCTGGCAGTAGGATTCTTGCCATCACTACGGTGCTCTCATACTTTTCGCCGCTAAAACCAGGCGCGACCAGCCGCACAACCCAGGGAGCAGAGATTACCAGCGCGACGCTCAGGAGCGTAAGCAGAGCGGCAAGAATGACAAATGAAGTCAGCGCCAGAGACTGGCCTGCCCGCTCCCGATGGTACTCCCCATACACCGGAATAAAAGCAGTTTTAATCGAATCGTTAAAAGATAAGAACAAAAGCTGCGGCAAGACGACCGCCGCCATATAGGCATCAGTTTCCGCCGAAGCACCGAAGCGATAAGCAATGGCAGCTTCTCGCAAAAAACCTAGCAGTCTGGAAAAAACCAGTAATCCTGCCACGATTCCTGTCCATTTAAAGATGGTGCTGTTTGACATTGGCTATTCCCTCAAATCGCAACTTGCTTTCCGGCTTAGTTAGTAATTTGAATCCAAGTATTGTTAAAGCGCAAATCCAGCTCCGTTCCGTCTTGATAAAAATAACGTGTCTTTCCGTCGCTTTTCTCCCAGCGGATTTCATATTTTCGCCCTGCCTGATACAATAAAGCCTGACCTGCACCTGTCAAATCAACTTCCACAAGCTCAGTGCCAGGCACATTTACGTACCTGGCGCTGCGCACAATCACCCGATAAGCGCTGTATTGCTGCTCCGTCTCCCGATCTTGATGCGGACTGCCGTTGATAAAGCGCAGATACACTCCGCTCTCCGCATCAAATAAGTAACTTATCATGTTTTGGCTATTATAGCTTATTTCGATGCTGCTCGCCAATTCATAGCCGTCCGGCAGGCTGCTTTCTGTCACTGTCTCCGCCCGCACAGCGGCATTACCGCGGGCAGCGGCAAGCCTTTCCAGACTGGTGTAAAGGTTGTGAGGCGCCAGCCGCGCGGAATCACGAAACAAGTAGGTAGAGCTGGTTATTTCCTTAATGCCTAAACTGCGAATTAATTCCTCAGTTCGAAATGAATAACCGGAATGCGCCACTATTTTACCGTGTTCCCTAGCCTGTGCCGCTAAATGCGGCCGCATGCTCCGAATAGGTCCGACAATCACATCCTGCGCAAAGAGCCGATCATAAACTGCCAGGAAGCGGGTCACGCCTCCCTCCACCATAAATTCGTAGACAATGCTGGCTTCCTGCAATCCGGACTGTGGTCTGGCTTTACGATAATTATCAACTACCACCATCACCGGTTCCACTCGCTTGATAACTTCTTGTTCCGGTACTGCCTCCAAATCTTGCTCCGGAAGGCTAGGCGCAGCCGGGTTACTTCTACAACCGGCCGGTGCTACCGCTAGCAGCAACAAAACCAATGCAAGGAGCCATCTTTTTTTCATGATCCTTCCTCCCCATCACTAAGCACACGCAAAAACTGAGGGGCCTTTAGCTTATCCCCTCAGAAAAAAGTTGTTGCTTTATCAATGCCAACAACGAGTCCGACCTCTGAGCTCCGACCTCCGGTAATGGAATCGGTTATTTCGCCGATTCCGACGAGTCCGACCTCTGACATCTGACCTCTAAAAAACCAGCCCGGTGCGCATGATTAAGAGGGCGCTCATGCTGAAAAAGACAGAAATACCGTAGATAACCAATACAGTCTGACGATGCGAAAGTCCCCTGCTTAGCAACCGGTGGTGAATATGCTTTTTATCTGCCTGAAAAATCGGCTTATGCGCACGGAAGCGGCGAAAAATGGCAAAACAGGTATCGAAAATTGGCACACCCAAGACGATAATCGGCACGATAAAGGCCACCACAGTTATTCCTTTTAGCAAGCCGTAGACGGCCAAGACCGAAATCATAAAACCGAGAAACATACTGCCGGAATCACCGAGAAAGATTTTTGCCGGAAAAAAATTATAACGGAGAAAGCCTAAAACTGCGCCGGCAAGAGCAATAGACAAAAGCGGTACGGTGGTTTGACCCATCTGGTGGGCGATTAAAGCAAAAGTCAAAAGTGCGATAACGGAAACGCCGGAGGCTAAACCATCCAAGCCATCGATTAAGTTGACAGCATTGGTGACAGAAACTATCCAAAAAATAGTGAACGGCACACCCAAGATGCCCAGATAGAAATAACCGTTAAAGGGATTGCTAACGAGTTGAATCTGAATCCCGGAGATGATCACAATAATGGCGGCCACCGTTTGACCTAACAGTTTTGTTTTTGGCGAAATCCCGCGGATATCGTCGGCCACGCCAAGGAGCAGAATGACTGTGCCGCCGGCAATCAGCCCGACCACCCGCTGGTCGTCACCCAGCAAAAGAGCGGCAGCAGCAAGAAAACCGAGAAAAACGGCCGGCCCACCCAGACGAGGAATGATCCGGTCATGAATCTTGCGCTTACCCGGCTTGTCCAGAGCCCCAATGCTGAAGGCAAGACGCGAGACGAGCGGCGTAGTAAACAGCGCAACTAAAAAAGCGATGCCAAAAAGATAAAGATACTGCTGCATGATTAGTCCCCCTCAGGCAAATAAAGCCCTTTCTCTCTTTTCTTTTCTCAATATCAACGCAAACCTATTTTAGGCCTACAGTATGGTTTTATCACAAATGAACACTTTTTACAATCCCTGTTTTACAGAAGGGTTTTCTTGGATTAACACTGCCTCCTACCACTGGTAAAAAGCCTCTGCTGCGTTACCGCAGCCAGAAAAGCCGGCATAATCCGCACGCGTAAAATGCGTTTAGGCTGCTGAATCAGCCTGTAAAACCATTCCAGCCCCAAGCGCTGATAAAGCAGCGGCGCCCGTTTCAGGCGGCCGGAAAGCACATCGAAGGAGCCGCCCACAACCATCAAAAGTTTAGCGCCGGAAGCTGCCCCATGTTTGGCCACAAACAGCTCTTGGCGAGGACTGCCAAGGGCGACAAAAACCATGTCGGCGCCGGAAGCAGCTATGTCGCAGGCAATTTCTTCGTCTGCCGCCTGCGGCAGGTAGCCGTGCGCCGTTCCTGCCACTAATAATGAGGGATATCTCTCTTTCAACTTAGAGGCGGCGGCGGTAGCCACCCCTTCCGCAGCGCCGAAAAGAAAGACCTTTTTTCCTTCCGCAGCCGCTAAGGCTACCAACTCCTCCATCAGGTCTATACCGGTCACCCGCTCACGAATCTGTCCGCCGCATAGCCGAGAGGCGAGCACAATGCCGATTCCGTCAGGAATCCTCAGGTCAGCAGCAAGCAGCGCCGCCTGCAGAGTACTATTCCGGCGGGCAGATAAACAAATTTCAGGATTGACCGAAGCAATAAAGTGGGGACGTTTCTGGCTAAGCTTCTCCTGCGCCCAAGCCACGGCCTCAGCAAGAGTAACTGCATCGGTGGGAATGTCTAGAATAAATTCCTGCATAAGCAGCCCCGCCTTTACTTGAGGATAAAAGCCAACACACGTCCGGCCCACTGCAGGCCATCTTGACGAAAGGCAAAGTTTCTTTCTCGCAGGAGGCGTCGTAGCTGGTCCCTCCCCTGCCAGCGTTCCAACGCTTGAGCCGTCAGCTGAACGGCTTCCAGCGCTCCCGGCTCCTCGGCGCTGCTCAGACCCAGCCGCTCTAGAAAAGCGCCTACTTTGCGGTCGTAGGCGATACCGAGTAGCGGTACGGCGGCAAGCGCAGCGAAAATCAAGGCGTGGAGGCGCATGGCCAAGACCAAGCTAAAGCAATTAAAAACGGCTAAAAGCTCGCGGGGAGCCAGTGGCTCCTGCAAAATAACAGTCTGGGACTTCATCAAACCGGCTAGCTTTTCCGCTGCCGCCAAATCTTCAGGATAATGCATCGGAACAAGCACGGTGACGGCGGCAAGCTCCCGGGTGATGCAATCGGCGGCGGCGGCAATGGCCGTTAATGTTTTTGCTTCCTCATGCCAGGAACGAACGGCAATCCCCACCACCGGTTTGCCGACAGGTAGCGCCTCAATAACCGCGGCGGCTCTTCCGTTTGGATCTGCCGGCTCCAACAGAAAGGCGGGATCCACAGTCAGCGTCAGCTGAGGGCGTGTGACACCGAGCTTGAGCAACTCGTCGAGGGAGCCTTGGTCGCGAACGGAAATCAGGGAAACGCGGTTAACGATTAGCCTAGTCAGAAGCCGGTTATATTTTTTACGGATGGGCCCGATGCCTTGGGCGTAAAAGATGGTTTTTTTGCCTAGCAAGCTTGCCAGCAGTACAAGCCCAAGGTAATAGGGGATGGAAAGGCCGCGGCCGGTACTGTCTTGCAGAAGGCCGCCGCCGCCGCTGATTAAGGCGTGAGATCCTAGGACGGCGCGCACGATAGCCAAGAAATTAGTGCGACTTACCGCATTAACGGCTAGGCGGGCGGCTGTAGTGGCCGGTTCCGCAGAGAGGACGGTAAATTGCAATGTCTCGCCCTGCTCGGCTGCGAGAGAGTCTAACGTTGTCACTATACTCTCCAGAATTGCTTCGTCACCGGCGTTATTAAAACCATAATAACCGGAGATAACAATTTTTTTCATGAAATTTTCACCTTATTCTCCCAGAAGCGGGTGAGCAAAATAAGAGCTCCATAAAGAATCAGTCCGACTGCAACTCCTGTCCAGAGACCGTTAAAAGAGCGGAAAAGAGCGCTGTAAAAAGCGGTCGGCGTAGTAAAATGCATAAAGGTATTTGCCATGGAGACGGGAGCAATGGAGCCGATTACTACCAAGGCAGTAGTTATGACAGAGCGCGAGCCTTTAGCCAGCAAAGCCAGGCCCAGCAGTGCTGCCGGGTAGGCAAAGAGAAACTCCTTAAATCTAGGGCGGACGACTAATAAGGATTCAAGCAGCTCGCGCAGGCGCAATTCCAGGGCAAGAACAGGGACTCCGGGAACATTTCCGGTACGAGCCACATAAAAAAGACCGATTGTAGCCAAGGTTAGAAAGGCTGCTAAATAAGACAGCAGCAGCGGACGGGAAAAAAAACTGCCGATGACATGTATCAGACGAGCAAGCGTCCAGCCTGGAGACTGACAGTAAAAAATACGACTGATTGCGAGTGGCACAAGCACCACCAGCGGCAGCACATGAACCAGTTTAACGCCGCGGAAAAGGGCTGTACCACCGGCAAAGTATGGCGTGGAAGGAAGTGCCGCAACCAGTGCGCCTCCGGCAGCCACCAGCAAAAATGTGCGGCAGATAGTAACTAAAGACCAGCTAAGCGCGGCTCTATCGTCTTTGACCGGCAAGGGCAGCCTGTTTAGTTGCTGGCTTACCACAGCCAAAAGACTAAAGAGCAGCGCTGCCAACACAGAGCCAAACTGCAATGCCAAGTTGACGGAAAAAAGCGGGAACATGAGCAGTAAGCCGGCAAAAGTGCCAACGAAAACTAACCAGAGCAGGCATGTTTCGCGGCGCAAAATGGCGGAGACGAGCAAGGCGGCGGCAGCGGCAAGACCTAGCAGCATCAGCAAGAGCTGCGGCGGCTCGTGGCCAGGCAAGCTGACAGCCCGAGCCGTAGCTCCCCGATAGCCATAACTCGCCAAAACCTCCGTCACGCTTTCAACCAGCGCCAGCGATTCGGCTAGCGGGTTCGCTTCGGCTAGCGGCAGGCGAATGTAAACAAGGCGCACACGGCGTTCCTGGACAGAGTTTGCGATTGATTGAACAGGCCTTCCCGGCTGGTTCGGGTGGATCAACAGAGTTTGGTAGCCCACAAGGGCAGAGAGTTGAGAAATTCCCGCCGGACGCTTTGCAAATTCGACAATTCCCAGCGCTTGGCCTGACTCGCGGATGGCGGCTGCCGCCGCCGCCAAGTGATCAGGATAGCCGGTTACTTCCGGCCCGTCAAACATGATCGCAGAAAGGGCTTCCGCCGGCAACGCAAAAAACTCGCCCAGCGTCTCCCTTACTGCAGCTTCGCTGGTTAAAAAAGCATTATCCGGTCGTGGCACCAAGCGCAGGTCGGCTTGGCGCAAAAGAGCTACATCCGCCGGGTCAAGACCGATGCGCAGACCGAGCACACGCTCTAAATCTTCATCTATCTCAATCAGGAAGGGCTGCCGGCTAAAGTCGGTACGGACAGGCTTTTGCAATTTAAGCTCCGCTTTATGCGCAAGCCGCTTGGCCAATAGCTTATCCTCGAGCAAAAGATAGGTAGTGTTAGGCTGAATTAGCTTGCTTTCCAGCAAGGGCAGCAGCACGGAGCTGCTCTCCCCGGTCAGTCGCCAGCTATGAATTAGCTGACTGCCTGTAGCAGCAGTCAGAACACCATCATTTTGATAACGCCTTACCTCTGCTTCACCGATAGCTACAGCCGTCACACCCAAAGAGCGGAGCTGAGTTAAGACTTCTGCCGGCGCAAGATTGGCTTCCCTGGCAAGCTGCCGTACTTCCTCGAAGGCAACGCTGATTTCCACATCGCGCAAATCCCATTCTGCGACATCGTTTTGCACGGCGGTGTAAACACCGGCCAAGACACCAATGGCAAAGAGCAAAAAGAGAATTTTTTTCATCTTCCATCTCCTGCCCATTTATTCTGAAATATTCTCAATACAGAAACATCAATCCTCGCTTTTTTTATTACTGCGAAGATGTTTGCGAGATACTTTCTTCCTCCCAGAGCAGGTAGCGCCGCACCGTCTCCTGCAGGACAGCTTCATCCAGCTGCACATAAGACACAGAGTTTACATTGATGCTCTTTCCGGGGAGAGTAACTGTGACTACTTCTGATAAATTAAGCTTGGCGGCTCGGCGGCTAAAAGCGAGCAGCTGCTGGAGCGGCAAATCAGTACGGATATGAGTGGCTGCTTCTTCCAGCAATCTGGGCAGTTTCAGCAATGTTCTGGGGCGGAGCAGTTCTGCCGAGACCAGCTTGAGAAATTCCTGTTGCCGGCGCATGCGTGCAAAATCACCTTCCGCATCGCCGCGGTAACGAACATACTGCAGCGCCTGGTCGCCGCTAAGACGCTGCCTGCCTGCCCTCAAATTGATGGGATAATTCGCCGACAAATGAACCATCCGGCGTTGCACGTCCACTTCAACCCCGCCGAGAATATCTACCAAGCTGGCAAAGCCGTTAAAGTTGGTAAAGACGTAGTGCTGCAACGGAACGCCCAGCAGTCCCTCCACCGTGCTTTTCATTTGCGAGATTCCGCCTTTATAGCTCATGACGTGATTTAGCTTGTCCTGTCCCCTTCCCGGTACTTCTACTCGGGCATCGCGTGGAATTGAAATTAAGGAAACATTACCTGTATCTTCATTGATACTCATCACCATAATAGTGTCAGCCCGAGCCCGCTCATTCCCCAACTGGTCAAGACCTAGGAGCAGGATGTTAGTAATGTTTTTCTCCCCACTGGGATTACTCGTCTGCGGGAGAGCCGAACTGTCGGGAATCACGGGATTATCATGGATGCGCAACCAAACAGAGCAACCCCAGGTTGCTACTGACAACACTCCCAGCAAAATAAGTGCAAATGCGTATCTTCCGCCTTTTCTCAAAAAAAGCACCACCTTCTCTTATACAACGCTATTATTATACTGGATTCGCCTCCTTCTGACAATGGAAAAGAAATACTTAAAAACTAAGCCCCCGCATTTAACTCGCAGGGGCTTGTATGCTTAACTCTCCAGCCAGACAGTCACATTTTGCGTAGTTCTGGTGCTTCTATCCAATCCAGCCATTTGGCTTAGCAATTCATTAATTGTTTTATTTAACCGCTCTGCCTCATCGCCGCTCGCAAGCAGGCGCTGCCTAGCCAATCGTTCATAGTAAGTCAGTTTTTCAGCGTAGTCGCTCGTGATATCAGCGCGAAACTGCTCTTCCGCAACTAATTTGCCAAGCAAGGTTGTGCCTGCCACAAACTGGTTCGCCTGCGTAAATGGCACTTCGAACTGGTGAATCCGGATCAAACGGCCATCCTGCGTAAAGATTGTTTCTTCCAAAGTAGGCGTCGCACCCTGCAATCTGGCATTTGAAGCCAGCACTTGCGAAGCCATGGTCAGTTGTTGCACATTTATTCTGACCACCGTGCTCTCCGTAACTCGCCTGCGATTAATGAAAATTTGTGGCTCCGGCAAAATCAATTCTTGGACACTCGTTTGCCTTGGCTGCAGAGGCGCTGCCAAAAGAATCGGTCCTTTTGTTGTTTCTGCTAGGCTGTCCTGCGGGATTCGTTCTTGTGTCGTCAAATTTGCGTACTGCTCCTGCTTTACAGGAATTGCCTTTTGCCTTTGAGGCTTATTAGTTGCTATCGCAACAGGCTGCTCAAGCAGAGGAGTTGCCGTCAGACCACCCGGCTGCGCCGGGATGAGCTCACCAGGCACAGCTTCCGGCAGATTATCCTCTGTTTCGACAGGCTTGCCGGGAGCGTCTGTTTCGGTCGACGGCTTTTGCAGCGGCGAGCTTTCCCGGTTAAGCTCTATTGTCGATTGCCGAGCAGCAGGGACGCCAGCTGTGAAAGGGGCAAGCACACTGCCAATTAACCCCCCGTTACCATAACTGTTAAGGAGAAGTCCGTTAATGCCAAAAAGAAGTAAAATGGAGGCGGCTAATGCCAAGGAACGTGTAGGTATCCGAAAAAAATGGCGCTCCTGTTTTAACTGCTCCAATCTCAAAAGAGCCATTACCTGCGCAGCAAATTCGGGTGGCGGAGGAGCAACAGGCTGTTTTAGTTTGCAAAGAGCAGTCATGACTAGCTTCATTTCTTGGAGACGGCGAGAACAAGGAAGACAATCGTCTAAATGAGCTTGAAACTCCCGCTGCCGCTCCGGCAGCAACCCGTCGAGCCAGTCAGATATCAAGCTTTTAACTTCTCTGCACTTCACTAGCTTTTACTCTCCTTTCCGAGCGAGCATGAGAGCCTTCATGCTCCGTTTCCCTGTAGTTAAGATTTACACCGGAATCAGCAGCTTTTGTCAACACCAGCTTGCGCAAGGCTTCTTTGGCCCGGCTGAGCCGTGAACGAACCGTACCAAGCGAACAGTTTAGCGTTACAGCAATTTCCTCATACGAAAGCTCTTCAACTTCCCGTAGCAACAAGACTGCTTTTTGTTCTCTGGACAAATCATCCAGCGCCTTTTGCATAAATTCACTCAGCTGCAAATCCATCGTCATCCGTTCAGGGTCATGCTCTGAGCAAGGCACTTCTCGCAGTATCTTGCCTTCTCCCGTCTGGAACGGTTCATCCAATGAAAAAGAAGTACCCACGCGCTGCTTACGTTGGCCGTTTAGCCAGACATTCACCGTAATCCGGTGTAACCAGGTACCAAAGTCAGCGTCGCCACGAAAATTTTCCAAAGCACGGTAAGCTCTGATAAAAGCTTCCTGCGCTAAATCCTGGGCATCCGCGTGATTGCCTGTCAGTCTCTGGGCAAGCGCAAAGACCCGCCCCTGGTAAACATTTACGAGCTGTTCAAAAGCCGTTAAATCCTTTTTTTGGGCTCTAGCAATTAACTGCGTGACAGCTTCCATTGCCAACAAACTCCTCTGCCGGCGCAGCAACTTTACCCTCTAACAATTTGACACGCTCTGGGAGGGTAAAAGTTCCGGCGTCAGCCTCTTTTTTCAAGTATAGCAAAAATATTCCTCTCTTGCCATGCACAGCTGCGGCTTCAGTCTCCGCCTTGCGTTGAGCTTGTCTGAAAATAAATCGGGTTAGTAAAAATCCAAGGTTTTTTATGGATGTAGACTTCCAGGCGATATGTACCGGGCTGAGTTACCTTGATGCTCACATTGCAGCCGGGAATTTCGTCTAGGAGCTTGCCGTTATGAATAATTCTGTGGCGCAAGCGTCCGCTAAATTCATGGGGACAATTAATTTGCAAACTGGCATTGTCGGTGAAGGGCACGACTTGACCAATGGCGTATTCTCGCTGGCCATCGCTGGCGGTAAAGATAACACCGGCGGGATTGCCTGCCCGGCAGTTAACGATAAAAGAACGCCCAAAGCGAAGCGCCTCGTAAACTTGTTGCTTGGCTTCTGTTAGCTTGCCTGAGAGGGGGCTCTCCAAAAGCAGGCAGTTATTGACTGTGCGAAAAAGAAATTCATACGGGAAAATAGTGCGACGAATAATTCCGCGGCGGATTGGCCAAGCGTGGGCATCGCTGCCGGCGATCGCCACCAACCGTCGTTGAGCGGAAATTTGGTCAAAGCGTGCCAGCGACTGCGGGCAAGGTCCGCTAATCGGGCCGTACGGGTTAAGATAGGCGTAGTATAGTCCCTGTGGAAGATTTCTCACTCCGTCACGCCACTGTGAACACCAATTCCATACTTCCATGCCGGTAAAGCCGCTTATCTCCCATTTTGACCAGCAAAAATGCTGTTTATTAAAAACGAGTGGAGAGCCTATTTCATAAGGATGGGCGATGAAGCCCAGTCCGTTTTGTCTATTTACGGCATCAATCACCTGCTGAGGGTCGCTGTCGTTCGGTGGGATCTCCGCTGTGATGCCCAACGCCAAATAATGGTGCTTAGCATTGTTAATCTCGCTCCCCACCAGAACAAGCACATCATCAATGAAACCTTCTTCGGGAAGCCCTTCCAGACTATTATGGTCTGTAATAATTACATAAGCAAGGCCAGCCGCCTTGGCCGCTCGGGCAATTTCCGGGATGGTACTGTTACCATCAGAGTAGTTACTATGAACATGAATATTGCCCAAAACCTGATACATAGCTTGCCCCCTGCCTTAGTTAATTTACTGAACTGTCCTCCTTTATGAGCGCAGGACAACTAACGAAATTATACCACAAAAACAAATTAAGACAAATTATTCGTTAAACAGGGTGTGTTTAACTTGTGATAATGTCACTATGATGAGACATTGAAGCATTCCGGGCAATGTCACCTTCCTCAAATGCTATGCTCGCACGTTTTCGCAGCTACGAACGGTCATTCTCGCTAACATGCCAAAACCTCTGGGCTTACTGCATGTGAACCATTGGCATGTCTTAACGCTGTGAATTCCCGTTCGCTAAACGCTGCTGACACTTAACGCTCGCTTCCGCATTATGTGAAAGTCTACAATATCTGCAAGGGTTTAGCGAAGACAAAAAGGTGCTGTTCTCTGTGGTGCCCGTTAGGGCGGGGTGCCCCCTTCTTAGCAGTTGCCAAGAACACCATTTTACAGGAAAAACACAGCTAAAAAGTGGAGCCGTCCAATCTTGGACGGCTCCACTTTTTTAACTGTTTGCTGCCCGGCGATTAGGGGAAATCAGCGTGTGATTAATCCGTTCCAGTTCTACCAGGGCGCGGCCGGTACCTAGTGCCACGCTCCCGATGGGATCTTGAGCCAGATAGACATTGAGACGCGTTTCCCGGCTAAGCAATTTGCCAAGACCGTCTAACATAGCGCCGCCGCCAGTCAGCACAATCCCCCGTTCAATAATATCGCCAGCCAACTCCGGCGGTGTTCTTTCCAGAACACTGCGCACAGCTGCAACCACGGCGTCAAGAGGCTCATGGATAGCTTCTAAAACGTGTTCAGTGCGAACCAAAAAAGAACGGGGCAGACCGGAGAGCAAATCGCGACCACGGACTTCCGTCTCCAAGGAACGGCTCCCCGCAAAAGCTGTCCCCACTTCCACTTTAAGCGCTTCAGCCGTCCGCTCGCCAATCAGCAGATTAAATTCCTTACGGATGAAGCGCGCAATAGCTTCATCAAACTTATCGCCGCCCACACGGACCGATTCCGTGACCACAATCTCACCTAGAGAGAGCACGGCCACATCGGTGGTGCCGCCACCAATATCGACGACCATATGACCGGTGGGCTGAAAAATATCAAGGCCGGCACCTAAGGCGGCTGCGCGAGGTTCTTCGATTAAGAAGGCATCCCGGACGCCTGCGCGCAGCACTGCTTCCACGACAGCTTTTTGCTCCACGCCGGTCGTGGCAGCAGGGATGCAGACGATGACCCTAGGGCGAATCAGTCGGCGTTTATCACAGACTTTGCCGATAAAATGACGGAGCATTACTTCGGTGATTTCAAAATCGGCAATTACTCCTTCACGCAAAGGGCGGGTGGCGACAATATTGCCTGGGGTACGACCCAGCATTTTCTGTGCCGCCTCACCGACTGCCAGAACCTGGCGGGTGTTTTGTTCAATTGCCACCACAGAAGGCTCATGAAGGACGATGCCCTTGCCCCGCAGATGAACTAAAACGGTGGCTGTTCCCAGGTCTATGCCCATATCGGTTCCGAGATTGATGGCCAACACCCCTTTTCAGCTTGTCTCCCCAAAAATGCTTCCATACTTGATTTAGTTCGGCAGTTGAGCTTTTTTTCCTTTTATGAATTCCATATTTTTTATTAATCGCCTAAATATTTCTGGCGAGTTGCCTCGCCGCCACGCAAATGACGTTCCGCTTTGTTTTTCTCCAAAACCATTTTAATCTCTCGAAAGATAAATCGGTTGATATATGGCAGCCGCTCTGTGATATCTTTGTGAACTGTCGATTTGGATACACCGAAAATCTTCGCCACTTGCCTAACTGTCGACCCGGTTTCGAGAATATAATTACTTATTTCCAGGACGCGCTGCTCGATATAGTCCTGCACTAAGCCGCCCCCTTTATGCATTTTGTAAACAATATATGTGCCGGGGGGGCAATTATGACACAATCTCAGTTACGCGGTGATTGCCGGCGCAAGCGGCAAAGCTCAAGGCAAATAGTAATCAAGCAGGTATTTGGCAAAGCGAGCGATAATCTCATCATTTTTCTCGGCAGAAATGCGTGATCCATCTCGGGTTTTAATCATCACCGACAAGGCCAGCGGCTTCCGGTCAGGAAAGTAAATCAGCGCCATGTCTGCTACACGGTTAGATGTGTCCCCGATTTTATTGGCCACCACCAATTCCGAAGCTGCATATTTGCCGATTCTATGCTTCTTGGCGTTACGGTGCAATAAAATCGCTTTATTGTATAGCTCACCGTCTATCAGTTTTCTGTTTTCCAACAATACCAACAGAGCTGTCAGATCATTCATGGTAGAAAGAATTGACGTGCGTGAACCCCGCTCAAATATCAGCCGGGCGACCTTAGTCTCTGTTAAGCCGTATGCTTGCGCGCGCCGGTTAATCAGCTCCTTCCCCAACAGGCGAATCATAATGTTTGTGGCCACGTTGTCACTTTCGGAGATCATCAGCGAAAGAATTTCCCAGTGCGCATACTGGATTCCCGGTGGTTTAAAGCGCAAAAAGCCCGTACCCTTAACCCGGTTTCCGGCTGCATAATGGTCCTGTTTCCCTAAAATATGTAAATTATCCAAAGATTGCCGCCCTTGGTTAACCTCATCCAGAAAAACAAGGAGGACTAGCGTCTTAATCAGGCTGGCCGGAAATACGCGCACATCTCCATGATGATTAAAGGACTCCCCGGTTTCAAAGTCGTAGAGACTAAACAAAAACATTTCGTTGCTTGATAATTGCTCAAGCGCCCAACTCTCGGCGGCGGCAGGCGTCATTTCTCTTTTTTCTCGCTCACTTGTGGGGTTGGCAGGAGTAGTTTCAGGAAGGGCAAACTCAAGCTGCTCCGCTGTTGTGACTTTTTCTTGCGCAGCTCTCCTTGCCAAAGGAAATAACCTATCGAACCAGAAGGAGTATGCGGCAAGCAGCGTCATAATCAAGAGCAACGCCAGCGCCAGCTGCCTATTCTGAGCATTCAACTCGCCACCCCCCCTCAAACTTAGCATTTCACCCGTTATTTTCCTGCTATCCTGCCATTTTTCCTGCTGATTATACAAAAAAAACGCTGCGCGCTTACCATAGGTAGGGGCGAGGGCATAAGTGTTCCCTTCTCTCATCTCAACAACTACCCTCTCCCTGCGGGAGAGCAACCGGGCGAACACGCAGGTTCGCCCCTACAGCACCCTTCCCGGCTATTACCCTCTCCCTGCGGGAGAGGGCTAGGGTGAGGGCCTGCTGATCCTTCTGATGGTGCCGCAAGCGGCATAGTGGTCTAGCCAAAAAAAACAGCCCGAAGGCTGTTTTAACGGGGAGAGAGAAATTGCAGCGGGTCAAGAGCTTGTCCGTCCCTGTAGACTGCAAAGTGAAGAAACGCTCCTGTGGAAGCTGCGAGTCTTGCGCTTTCACCTACAACCCCCAGCAAATCACCGCTTTTTACTTCGTCGCCTACCGAGACATAGGGCTCTTCTTGCAGGTTGGCATATTGCGAGAGGTAGCCGCCGCCATGGCGGATTTGCAATAGCCAGCCAAGACGTGGGTCTTTTGCGACCTGCTCCACCATGCCAGGCCAGGCGGCTTGCACAGCGGCTCCTGCTGCCGCCCCGATGTTGATACCTACATTGAAACGCAACTGATTGCCAATCCGGTATACTTGCTGATGGGCAAAAATGATTGGACCTTCCAGCGGCCAACGCATCGCTTCTTGCGGCATAGCCTGCTCTACTAGGGCGCTCCCGTTCGGCAACAACCCTTGCGCCAGTCCATCCTCACGAGGATCAAAGGGCTTCTCCGGCATAACTGCCGGTTGTTCTTCTCTGCCTGCGCCGACTTCACCCGGTATAGACTGCGTAATTTCCAACGGGTCACCCAGGCCGCGCCAAGTGACTAGCGCGATTAAAAGGGCAACCACCAGCAGATAGCCGATGAATAGGCTGGCTTTTTTGCCTGGGCGTATTTTTTTCAGCGGGGCAAGAGATGTAAAAACTTTTTTCATCTGGACACCACCTCTTAAAAAGGGAGTATGTCCATTTATTTCCTGCTTATACATCAACGCGGCAGAGAATTGACTGTCACCTCAGTATAGTAGTAATAAATAATTTCTCTGGCAGTTTTACCTGCGCGAGCCATGCCGTCGGCTCCGTATTGGCAGAGACCGACTCCATGGCCGTGGCCTCTGACGGTGAAAATGACCTGCTCGCCTACGAAACGCCAGGTGAAGTTAGTGGAGGGGAGCTGAAGGGCGCTGCGGAAATCACGGCCCGAGATATTTTCACCGGCCACGGAAAGTTGACTAACCCGCCCGGAGCTACTGCGCTCAGCCGCACCCAGCAGGGGTTGCCCTGCGGAAGAGACAGGGATGGCTTGCACATAAGGCAGAATTTGTCTGGCAAATTGCGCGCCGGTATAAACATGCTCGGTCTGGGACCAGCGAGTATCGTCGCAGTAGGGACAAAGCTTGCCACGCAGGTAGGGCCTGGCAGAAAGCCAAACGTCCTCACTGTTTTCTGTCTGCCCGCCGCAGTTGGAGTGAAAGACAGCATCAATCGTCTGACCGTTATGCAGCACCACCTTGCCGGCAGTCTGAGCTACTGCTCGTCTTAATTTATCCAAATATTGCCTGGCATCAGCCTCAGGCCACTTAGACAGGGATTGTTCTTCGCTTTCCCACGCTTGGCAGAAGGCAGGGTCGGTACAGATGTCGGCACCGGGGTTGCGGGTGCAGCCTTCACCACCAAAGGAACGCATTTTATTGACAGTGTAAGTGCGGGCAACGATAGCTTGTGCTTTTAAGGCTTCCAGCGCAAAGGAGGCCGGCATTTCGGCAGCCACTACCCCTACCAGGTATTCTTCCAACTCCATTTCTACCAATTGCTGACTAAGATGGTTAAATACTAGGATGGGGATCTTTCCGCCGGGAGAGGGAATTGGTATGCGCTCCGCCGCACGCGGCCGCTCGCTTGCCGGGTGTCGGCAACTACGGGCGAGCAGCACGGGCAAAACAATAATAATGAACATAATTGCCACCACAGATAATGGGAAAATTCTGCTCATCAAAAAACCCCCTCAGACAGGATAGAAATAGCTATGCCTCTGGTTCTACCCTTAGAACCTCTGAGAAGGAAATCAAGCCTTAATTATAACTTCTCAAAAACTATTGCATCTAATTGGGCAAATATCTGCTAGCTCCTTTTGCCTTCTCTAAACCCCCATGCATTGTAGACTTTCGCAGAATGCGGGTATTAGCCGGGAAGGGTGCTGTAGGGGCGAACCTGCGTGTTCGCCCGGTTGCTCTCCCGCAGGGAGAGGGGAATTGTTGGGATGGCAGAAGGGAACACTTATGACTCGCTCATGCCATGTAGGGGCGGGTTTCAAACCCGCCCAAGCAGATGGAAGATGCTATTTTCAGAGTAGCTTGTTAGCAGTCGTCAACTGCTAGGCGCGGCGAAAATCGCTTAATATTTGCTCCCAGGGAGGCTAGTTTCTCGGTGAACTGCCAGTACCCCCTATCAAGATGATGAACTTGAGTTACTTGGCTTCTGCCCCTGGCAGCCAACCCTGCCAGAATAAGCGCGGCACCGGCACGCAGATCGGTGGCTTTAAGCAGTGTTCCGCAGAGGCGTTCCCGTCCGGTCACTACGGCGCAATGTCCCTCGATCTTGATTTGAGCACCCATGCGACGCAGTTCACCCACATGCTTAAAACGGTTCTCAAAGACTGTTTCCGTGATTACCGATGTGCCGTTAGCCAAAGTCAAAAGCGCCATCATCGGCGACTGCAAATCGGTAGGAAATCCAGGGTAGGGAAGGGTTTTTAAGTTTACCGCACAAATGGGGCTGTTACGACTCACATGGATTAGCGCGTCCTCTTCCAGCACATGGCAGCCTGTTTCCCTTAGTTTAGCGATGAGCGGTGTGAGATGCGTGGGAATAACATTTTCTATTGTCATGGAACCAGCGGTGATGGCGGCGGCCACCATCAGTGTGCCTGCTTCAATCCGATCCGGGATGACGCTATATTCGCAGCCATAGAGCTTAGGAACACCGTAAATGCGGATAGTTTCAGTGCCGGCACCGATCACACGGCCGCCCATGGTATTGATAAAACGTGCCAAATCTACCACTTCCGGCTCCTCGGCAGCATTTTCAATTACTGTGACGCCGCGGGCAAGTGCGGCAGCCATCATGATCGTTTCTGTGGCGCCAACGCTGGGGAAATCGAGATAGACCGTCTGCCCCTGCAACTTGTTTGCCTTAGCTTCAATATATCCATGACCAATTAGCACTTCCGCCCCCAGCGCTTTTAAGCCCTTTAAATGAAGGTCGATAGGACGATTCCCGATGGCGCAGCCACCGGGGAGGTGAACACGGGCCCGGCCGGTTCTTGCTAACAGCGGACCAATAACAAGAAAAGATGCCCGCATTTGACGGACCAGGTCGGCTGGAGCCTCATTCAGAGTGAGCTGATTGGCAGAGATGTTCAGCTTCTTGTCAACCGGGCAATATTTGCTCTGGACGCCCAAAGCACTTAATACTTTGCGCATAGTTTGTACATCTTCTAGGGGCGGAATCTCGCAGAGAGCAACCTGTTCTGCACAGAGGAGCGCAGCAGCCATAATTGGCAGGCAGGCATTTTTTGCTCCTTCTACTCTTACCCGTCCCACCAGGCGATTGCCGCCTTCCATGGTTATGATTTCAGCCACTTGCCTCCGACCTCCTTCGCAGGCAAAAGCCTCCCTGCATTTTTTATGCTGTAGTTTAGTTTTTGATGAGTTGCACAGGTTTATGTTAACTTTTTGTTGCTTTTTTCTTGTAAATGTTAGTAGGTTCCGTGGATGACGGGAAAACCAGCCCACAGCAACGTTTTTTCGTGAAAATCATCATAACGTACCGCCAAATTTAGGTTGAAGCGCTGACCGTCGATGAGAATATCTTCATTTAAAAGGGGTGTATAGGCCGTAAGACTAATCAGTTCCTCTCCCTCTATCCCCTCCACCTCTCTTGCTCCCATAATTCTCAATGCGCGTCTGGCAATTCGCCCCATTTCCTCCGCCGTTCTCTTTCCCGGAAGCTGACCCGTCAAGTAAACGCTAATTTGCCCCTGCGGTGCCAGCGGGAGAATCTGCTGATTAAGCAGCGTTACCATAGTTTTGATTTTCTCAGGACTAGTGTTGCGGCTGACTATCAGCAGATATGTTTGGGGGCTGCTACCCAAGTCGGCAGCGCCGGGATTGCTTTGGACTACCAACTGAACTTCCGGACCAAACGCCGTCAAGCCAGTAACCTCCAAAACCCGGTATGTTTCCCCTTCCCCCTGCTGCACTTCGCCCCCCTCTAAGCGCAGCCGCTCACCTACGTCAAAGATAATTTCCTCCAGTTCAGCCATGGTGCGGTAGTCATCATCCAGGATAGCATAAAACTGCACTTCTCCAGCCACAATTTCTGCACCGGCGCTGCTCAAAAGCGCCTCGAGCACTTGAACCTCTCCCATTTCCAGACTGCCGGCTCTAGATACTATCACCAGTAAGCTAACGAGGCAAACAAGCACGACTGCTTTTTTTCTCCAATTCATCTTTTGCACCTCCTTACCGTCAGCATTGGCAAATTTTCCCGAGTTTAAACCATCTGTATGTGCAGTAGGCAAAAAAAATGAACGCTGCAAGAGAAAAGTTGTCCCACTTTTTTTATTGCAGAGATGTACAGCGCGTAAAGTTATGATATAATACCTATAGCGATGACAGCCGCATAGAGTTGTGCGCGCCCACAAAGAGGAGTATTGAGGAGGATTTTAATGAAACAGAAAATTGTGAATACATCTGCCACTGTCGCCCTAGAGCAATTGATTTCAGAGCTTGGCGAAATGTTTACCGAAATAAACACCGCCTTTACACAGCGCCGATTGTCCTTAAAATACAAGCAAGCGACCGATGATTCAGCCAAACAGATCCGCAAATGCCTTGTAACTCTCACGGAGACGACAGATGAATTGAGCGGTGCTGAAGCACTGGCTATCCAAGGAACGACAATAAACCTGAGCAAAGTTTTCTATGATGTTTTGCGCCTAACCGGCCATGTGGAAAGTAAAATTAAAGATAAAGTGCTCTTTAGTGAAGAGGCTATGGCAGAAATGAGTGGGCTGTTGAAGCGGAGCAGCGATTTGCTGCCGCATGTGGCTGATGCTTTGCGCACCTGCAATGAACTGATCGCAAAGCATGTTGAAAAAGAGGTGGAAGAGCTGCGGAGCTTTGCGGCGAGCAGCACGCTGACACATGAAGACCGCCTCTGCAAAAATGTCTGCCATCCTAAAGCTTCTGTAATCTACCTCCAAATGCTCCAACACATCCAAGATATTCTCTGGCATTTTAAGGCGCTCGCCTGCCATAACGGTATTTCTCTCCAATAACAAGAAAAACGCTTCGAGCTTTATCTAAAGATGCGTTTTTCTTGTCCGCTAGGGGCTGCCGCCCCTTCGGCGAGCCTGCGGGCTCTGAGCACCCCGCAAGCGTAAGGGGCACGCCCCTTACAAACCCCAACGCATAGGATCGTAGCTTCCCTGAACGATATAATTTCCTATGCTACGGAAAAGACCTCATCCCCAAGAAGAGAGACGAGGTTCACATTGGGCTGCTATACTCAGCTTTACCTCTCTTAAGCCCTTCTTAAGTCCTATTGTCTAGCTGTTTCCTCCTTAGATCTGAGGCACCCGTTCAAAAAGGAAAAGTTAAACTTTAGCAAATAATTTCTACATTGGTCGAATGATTCCTTCTTCATTAAAAAATATAAGCTGATCGTGCTAGATATTATATGCCAATTCTTGCTTTATATACGATTTTACGCTTATTTTCAAGGTTTCAGGCAGTTTTCCACGGTTTCGGCAAAAAAAACTCCTGATAGCGAGCCAAAATATAGCGATCTGTCATCCCGGAGACATAATCGCAGACTGCCACCGCCAAGCCTTCCGCTTCCGCCCGCCGCTTAGCGTCCTCCGGCAGATATGCCGGATTTTCCAGCAAATAACTGTACATCAACTGAATAACATGGCAGGCGCGCTGCTCCTCGAGCTTGGCGCTGGAACCGATATAGACATGGCGAAACATGAAGTCCCGCAAACTATTCATCACCTCGCTCATTGCCGGACCGGGAGAAATCAGCTTTTTTTGCCATGAATGCTCAATGATCGCTCTAACCATCCTGTTAATGCGGGCAGATGAGTTTTCACCCAGAGTTTTAATTTCGGCAAGGGGCAGGTCACTAAAATTTAGCAAGCCTGCTCTAAGTGCGTCATCAATATCATGGTTAATATAGGCAACGCGGTCGCAAATTTTAACAAGTTGACCTTCCAGCGTAAAGGGGGGAAATGGTCCCGTATGGTGCAAGATGCCGTCACGAACCTGCAGCGTAAGGTTTAGACCGTTTGCCCGTTCAAGAATGTCAACCACTCGCAGGCTTTGCACATTATGTTGAAAACCTCCGGGATGGATTTTATCCAAAATGTCTTCGCCTGAATGACCAAAAGGCGTATGGCCCAAATCATGACCCAAAGCAATCGCTTCAGTTAAATCTTCGTTTAACTTTAATACCCTGGCGATCGTCCGGGCAATCTGGCATACTTCAAGCGTGTGCGTCAGGCGAGTTCTGTAGTGATCACCTTCCGGCGCAATAAATACCTGCGTTTTATGCTTTAATCGCCGGAATGCTTTAGAATGTACAATCCTGTCGCGATCACGCTGAAAAGCGGTACGTACGCTACATTCTTCCTCAGAGTGCACCCTTTCAGCCGTCCGGCTTTTTGCCGCCACATCTGAAAGAATTTTCTCCTCCTGCGCTTCTGCCTGCTCACGAAGCAGCAAGTCATCTCCTCCATTTCGCACTTTCCTAAAAAATTGTTTTCTCCTTCTACAGCTAAAAAACCTGCATATTTTGCTCATCCGGGAGAAATTTCATGCTTTATTCACAATCTCAACAAATTTGCGCGTTACACTTGTTGTGTAGACCCCCATGCCGCTTGCGGCACCATCAGAAGGATGAAAATGCGCATCAGCTAGCCCTCACCCTAGCCGGGAAGGGTGCTGTAGTGGCGAACCTGCGTGTTCGCCCGGTTGCTCTCCCGCAGTATTTAACGATTCTGCCGTTACTGTTTATAGCACTCGGCGGCGAGGAAGTCAAAAACTGTTCCTTTTTTGTTCACGAAGCTGACACATCTCCTGCATATAATAGAATCAAGCTACATGATGTGGGTCGTGTGGCAAGAAGCGCAGGAACAACGTTGTGGCAAACGTTGTTCTATTTTTTTAAGCAGAAAACCCTGCCTAGGCTGAACTATAGTTGCCGGCAGGGTTTTTTTGCTATGCCTTATTAAGCGTCAGATGGAAGGTAGAGCCTTGCCCCGGAGTGCTTTCCAGACCTACCGTGCCGCCATGGGTTTCCACAATCTGCTTGACAATCGAAAGGCCAAGCCCCGTACCGCCAAACCGGCGGGTGCGCGCTTTATCAACTTTGTGGAAACGCGCCCAAATCTTTTCCTGTTCCTCCGGCGGGATTCCCACGCCTGTGTCGGAGACGCTAATACGGACCATTTCTGCGGCAGGGACGGCGGCAAGCGTAATCTTGCCGCCCGCAGGTGTAAAAGAGACGGCATTGCCCAGTAGATTAATCAGCACCTGCTGGATTCTGTTCCGGTTTCCCATTACAGCTGGCAAATTTTCGGCGACTTTGATTTCCACCGTCAGCTGCTGTTTTTCCAGCTGCGGCTGAAGTTTAGCCGCAACCTGTTCGAAAAGGGGCCCTAGCGCCACCTCTTCCATCGGCCAGGAAACTTGGCGAGTTTCTAGCTGAGAAAGGTCGAGCAAATCGCTAACTAAGCTGTTTAACCGCACTGTTTCATCGAGGATGATATTCAGGTAGCGGTTCTGGCTCTCTTTATCTTCCGCCAGCCCGTCAAGCAGCGCTTCTACAAAGCCCTGGATCGATGTCATGGGCGTCCGCAGTTCATGCGATACATTGGCTACAAAGTCTCTGCGCATCTGTTCCAGTCGCCGCACCTCCGTCACATCCTGTAAAATTCCTACCGCACCCCAAGTACGGTCAGCCCGGCGCAACGGCGCGAGCTGCAGAAACAAAATTTTTCCATCGAGAAGATGATATTCGGCAGAAGCAGGCTCGCTTGCCTCGATAACCTGCATAAAGAGCTCCGGCATCCCTTCGTTTTGGAGCAAAGAATGAATCTCTTTGCCGGTTAAATCCTCTGCCATAAATTGCAGCAGCAGTTTGGCCTGAGGGTTGGCAAGAATCACCTGTCCCTGCCGGTCAATAGCCAGCACACCTTCGTTCATACTTAACATAATATTTTCTAACTTTGCTTTTTCATGCGATAATGCTTCCACCGTCTGCTGCAAGGTCGCCGACATATAATTAAACGTCCGTGCTAACTGACCGACTTCGTCACGAGATGCAACTTCCACCTGCTGCTGGTAATTGCCGCCCGCCACTTCCAGGGCGGCGCGGTTCATAAGTTGCAACGGCTGCGAAATGGATTTTGACAGATAGAAGCCGACAATCATCGCTAAAATAATCGCCGCAAGCGCGGCGTAAGCAATCATGTTGCGCACTTGCGCCACGGTAGCCGATATTCCTGTCAGCGGAGCGTTGAGAAAAATTCCGCCCCAGACGTCATTCATAGCAAAGATTGGCACTACCACGGTAAGCATTTGTTCTCTCGTCTGATGGTGGAAACTCCGTTTTGAGACGACATGTCCGTTTAGCACCTGACCCAACTCATCATCAGTCAGACGCAAACCTGCTTCGTCAAAACCGGCGCTTGAAGCAAGCAGCAACATGTCTTTAGGCATTAAATGCACATCGGCATCCATAAAGCGGCGCAAGGCAAGAAGCAGGTCGTCTGTAATGCGTGGATCTTGAAGACCTAAAATCATATTGGAAAAAATTTCTGAAAGCTGCTGTCCTTTAAGCGACAGCTCTCTTTCGCGGGCATCATAGAAATATGTCTGAAAAAGCTGTATCAAAAAGAGTCCGACAACAAGTAAGGTGATCAAAATGATCACCAAGTAAGTTGTCAGCAGTTTGCTGAAGATGTTTGTTTTCACTTTTCATGCACCTCGAATTTATAGCCTACACCCCAAATTGTTTTCACCCGGGGCGAGGCACCTTCACGCTCCACTTTTTCACGCAAGCGCTTGATATGGGTGTCAACCGTGCGCAAATCGCCGTAATAATCATAGCCCCAAACGGCCGTCAGCAACTGCTCCCGTGTAAACACCTTACCCGGTTTTTTCGCCAGAAACCATAAAAGATCAAATTCCTTAGGCGTCAACGTTACTTCGCGCTCAGCCACAAGCACTTCCCGGGAAGCTAGGTTAATCACCAGACCGGGATAGTTGACCATTTCTTCATTAGCGACAGTTCCATCATGGCTCGTTCTGCGCAGAATCGCTTTAACCCGGGCAACCAGCTCCCTTGGAGAGAAGGGCTTTGTCAGATAATCATCGGCGCCCAGTTCGAGACCAAGCACCTTATCAAACTCTTCGCCTTTAGCCGTCAGCATAATAATCGGTGTCTCCGAAAATTTTCGTACTTCGCGACAAACATCCCACCCGCCCATTTTGGGAAGCATTATATCGAGGATAATAAGTTGGGGGCTGACGTCTTTAACCTTTTGCAATGCTTCCTCACCGTCAACAGCTAAAGCTACCGCAAAGCCTTCTTTTTCCAGATACAGCCTAACCAGTTCCCGAATATGTTCTTCATCATCCACAACGAGAATCAGAGCTTCGCTCAATGCCCTTCCCTTCTTTCTACAGATCGCGAAATAGCAAATAATCTGTTTTTTCAGCTACGCTAAAAAACGAATATAACGCGTTCGACGCTCCTATTATACAGGAAAAAGACGAGTTTCACAATTCACTACGACGCAAATAATGTTACAGAACAAAGGAGAATCTGTGTCTAATCCATTAAGAATATCTTGTGACGCAAATTTTCCTGCGTTTTCAACTAGATTCTTCACACATTTTCAGATAATATTAAATAGAAAAAATAAATCTCAGGGAGGTTAGCTAATCAATGAAAAAACGACTTTGCTCTCTCATCCTCATTTTTGTCTTACTGTTTGCATCTATGCCTGTTTACGGGCAGGTTTTTGATACCGCAGCCGGTGTTGCCGTACTCATGGAAGCGGCATCGGGGCAAATTCTTTATGCAAAAAATGAAGACGTCCCTCGGCCGCCGGCCAGTATCGCCAAAATGATGACACTGCTTTTGGCATTTGAAGCGATAGAGCGCGGTGATTTGACTTGGGAAGAAACTACCACCGTCTCTAGAAACGCCTGGAGCAAAGAAGTAGAAGGGTCCAAAATGTTTTTGGATATTAATCAAGAGGTGAGCATTCGCGACCTAATCAGCGGCATTTCCATCGTTTCCGCAAACGATGGCTGTATTGCCTTGGCTGAACACCTCTACGGCAGTGAAACCGCGTTCGTCCAACATATGAACCGACGCGCCCAAGAACTGGGCATGACAAATACCGTCTTTAAAAACTCTACCGGACTCCCGGCTGAAGGCCAAGTGATGAGTGCCATGGACATTGCCATACTGGCTAGGGAACTGGTCATCAATCACCCGGAAATTCTCACGATTGAAATGGAAAGAGAATTTACTTTTAACGGTATCAAACAACAAAATCGCAATCCTTTACTGGGCCGTTTTCCTGGTGCCGACGGACTAAAAACCGGCTGGACGACAGAATCTGGCTTCAGCTTAGTGGGTACGGCAAAGCAAGCGGCGCCCGACAACGTAGAGCGGCGCCTGATTTCAGTAGTGCTCAACACAGGCAGTGACCAGGAGCGTCTTACCGCCAGCCAGGAGCTGCTAAACCATGGTTTTCTTGAATTCAGGCTGAAGACTGCGGCAAAAAAGGGGGAAACGGTTGCGCAAGCACCGGTGAAAGACGGCAGGCGGCTGACTGTTCCGGTAACAATTGGAGAAGATGCGACTGCCGCAGTTCCCAAGGGACGCGAAAACGAGCTGCAACTGGTGGTTGAGCAGCAAGAACTGGCTGCGCCACTCGAGATAGGCTCACCAGCAGGTTATCTGTTGCTGCAGTTAGACGGAGAGACTCTGCAGCGGTTGCCACTGCAAACCGCCGAAGAAATGGGTCGCGCCAACTTTTTCGTACGCACATTCCGAGGCATTCTTGCCTTCTTCCGCGGCTTGTTAAACGGCTAATTAGTACAGGACAAAAATGCCCCCATTTCTGGGGGCATCAGCGAAAGTATGAAAATAGCCTTGCCTTTGCCCTGCTCTTGCCCTCTACTCTAAAAATGGCATCTACCCTCTACTTGGGCGGGTTTGAAACCCGCCCCTACATGGGATGAGCGAGGTCATAAGTGTTACCTTCTCTCATCCCAACAATTCCCCTCTGTCCAATAAAATACCCTCGCCACCCTTGGGGGGAGAGGGTATTTTATTGGCTTCTATGAATCGGCTATTTCGCCGATTCAGACGAGTCCGACATCTGACCTCCGACCTCTGTTTTAAGCCGGGCATGAGCTGCGGCAAGACGGGCTACGGGAACTCTGTAAGGTGAACAAGATACGTAATCTAAGCCGACAAGATGGCAAAATTCAATAGATGAAGGATCTCCGCCATGTTCTCCGCAAATACCCAGCTTTAGTTCCGGTTTTACGCTGCGACCTTTTTCCACCGCAATTTTCACCAAAGCACCTACGCCCTCGCGATCGAGAACGGCAAAGGGGTTTTCCGGCAAGATTTTTTGCTGCAAATAATGCAGCAAAAATTTGCCTTCCGCGTCGTCGCGGGAGTAACCTAAGGTGGTCTGAGTCAAATCGTTAGTACCAAAAGAGAAGAAATCGGCAGAAGCCGCAATCTGTTCTGCCGTAACACAGGCTCGCGGCAGCTCAATCATCGTTCCCACTTGATAAGCAAAACTTATACCTGTCTCCCGCATCACTTCTTCCGCCGCCTGCGTCACCAACTCCCGCATCAGCTTAATTTCAGCCTCATGCCCCACAAGTGGAATCATCACTTCCGGAATAACGGCAGTACCTTGGCTGATTAGTGCAGCGGCAGCGCGGAAAATCGCCAGCGTCTGCATGCGGTAAATTTCGGGCGTGGCAATCCCCAGGCGGCAGCCGCGATGGCCCAGCATCGGATTAAATTCATGGAGGGAGCGTACCTGTTTTAATAATCCCTCTTTCTCTCTAAGCCGCTGCGGGTCCTTACCCCTCTCTTTTAAAAGTGTAACTTCCACCAGCAAATCTTCCAGGTTGGGCAAAAATTCGTGCAGCGGCGGATCCAACAGACGGATAGTCACAGGCAAACCGGCCATGGCGGCAAAAATTCCCTCAAAGTCGCCCTGCTGCATCGGCAGCAGTTTTTCCAAAGCTTTCTCCCTCTGAAACTTGTCTTTGGCTAAAATCATTTCCTGCACCACCGGAAGCCTATCTTGGGACATAAACATATGCTCTGTGCGGCAAAGCCCGATACCGGCGGCACCAAACTCTCTTGCTTTTATTGCGTCATCCGGAGTGTCGGCATTGGCGCGAACACCGAGCATCCGCACCTCGTCGGCCCAAGCCAATAGCTTTGTAAATTCTGAGGACAGTTCCGGGTCAATCATCGGCACACTGCCGGCGTATACTTCCCCGGAAGAACCGTCAATAGAAATGATATCGCCTGCATGGAAGATTAGACCATTGACTGCCATCGTTTTAGCAGTCAGGTCAATATTAATTTCTTCGCTGCCGGTGACGCAGGATTTGCCCATGCCACGAGCGACGACCGCAGCGTGGCTTGTCATGCCACCGCGGCTGGTGAGGATCCCTTGGGCGGCCACGATACCATGGATATCGTCAGGCGTGGTTTCCGGGCGAACAAGAATCACTTTGACCCCTTCGCCAGCCAACCGTTCTGTCTCATCGGCGTCAAACACAATCTGACCTGATGCGGCTCCCGGTGAGGCAGGCAGCCCCCTAGCGATAGGTGTCAAAATAGCGTCAGGATCAATCCGGCGGTGGAGCAGATGGTCAAGCTGAGCCGGATTAACCCGCAGCAGTGCTTCGTCGCGGCTAAGCAAGCCTTCTTCGGCCATATTGACGGCTGTTTTAACGGCGGCGGCGGCGGTGCGTTTACCGTTTCTCGTCTGCAGCAGGTAGAGTGTACCTCTCTCTACTGTAAATTCAATATCCTGCAAATCGCGATAGTGATTTTCGAGCAGTGCGCTCAGCTTAACAAACTGCTGATAAAGAGCAGGCATATACTCATTCATCTTAGCAATAGGCAGCGGTGTACGCGTTCCGGCCACCACATCTTCTCCCTGGGCGTTAATCAAAAATTCGCCATAAAGTTCCTTATTGCCGTTGGAGGGATTGCGGGTGAAGGCCACACCTGTTCCGGAATCTTCGCCCATATTGCCAAAGACCATCACCTGCACATTCACAGCCGTGCCCAAATGATCAGGCAGGCGATGAATCTGGCGGTAAACCATCGCCCGCTGGTTATACCAGGAATCAAATACAGCGCGAACAGAAAGCATCAGTTGTTCCAGCGGATCTTGGGGGAACGGCTGTTTTGTTTCCCTCGTCACGATTTGCAAATATCTGGCGATTAAGGCTTGCAGCGCGGCAGCATCGAGTGCCGTGTCGTCTTTAACACCTAGCTCATGCTTTTTTTCCTCGAGAGCCCGCTCAAAATGATAACGCTCCACTTTCAAGACCACATCAGCAAACATTTGAATAAAACGACGATAGCAGTCATATGCAAAACGCGGATTGCCGGAAACTGTTGCCAGCCCTTCCACCGTCTCCTGATTAAGCCCTAAGTTGAGCACTGTATCCATCATTCCCGGCATAGAAAAGACAGAGCCGGAGCGAACAGAAACGAGCAGCGGATTCTCCTTGTCCCCAATCCGCTTGCCGGTGACAGTCTCCAAATCGGCTAAAGCGGCCATGCATTCCTGACGCAATCCGTCCCACAATTGTTGGCCGCAGCGAAAATATTCGCGACAGGCTGCGGTGGAGACGGTAAACCCGGGGGGCACTGGCAAACCGATATTAGTCATTTCAGCCAGATTTGCGCCTTTCCCGCCTAAAAGCTCACGCATACCGGCGTTTCCTTCCTGAAATAAGTACACATTCTTACTAAGCATCCGGCTGTTCCTCCCTTACGATCTGCAAAATTTTGTTAGCTACTTCTTCCACAGCTTTGTTAGAAACGTCGAAAATGGGGCACCCCACTTTACGCATAATTTTTTCAGCATACTCCAGTTCTTCAAGAATTCGCTCCATGCTGGCGTAATTAGCCTGGGCATGAAGCCCTAAGGCTTTTAAACGCTCCTGGCGAATTTCATTGAGCTGCCGGGGGTTTATCGTCAGACCGATTACTTTGTTGGGATGTACCCAATAAAGTTCCTCGGGCGCTTCCACTTCGGGAACGAGCGGCAGATTGGCTACCTTCAGCCGTTTATGGGCAAGATACATCGAAAGCGGCGTCTTGGAAGTGCGGGAAACGCCTACCAGCACCACATCAGCCTGTAATAAACCGCGCGGGTCTTTGCCGTCGTCATATTTCACCGCAAACTCAATCGCCGCCACCCGACGAAAATATTGTTCATCCAGGCGACGCACCAAACCCGGTTCCAGACGGGGATCAATATTCAAGAAAGCACCGAAGGCATCCATCATCGGTCCCATTACATCGACGGTAATCAGATTGCGGCGTTTGCTTTCCTCTTGGATTACTTTGCGCAGCTCCGGCAGCACCAATGTATATGTAATCATCGCTTTTAACTGACTAGCTTCCTCAATCACATCTCTGATAATCTCCACATCAGTCACAAAGGGTACCCGTTTAATTTCCACATGCCCGGAATTAAACTGACTGGCTACCGCTTTAACCACAAATTCAGCCGTCTCACCGATGGAATCGGAAAGAACATAGACAATGGGCTTACGCTTGGCTTGTTGCAAACTCAAAAACACCCCTTTACCGGCCTTCGCCTAATTCCATCAACAGGCGAGCCAAATTAGCTTTTGTCACCCTGCCCACCACTTTGTACCCACGCTGATCCTGCAAGCGAATGACCGGCAGGGCATCCACTTCATTTTCACAAATTCGCCTAACTACTTCAAGCACCGATTCTTCTTCAGAAACGGTGTAAACTTGCGGCAAGCGTGTCATGATTACGGCGACAGGCACTTTGTGCATATCTCCGCCGCCGAGCGCCATTTTCAGGAAGTCTTTGCGGGAAACTACGCCTTGGAGCAACCCTTCTTCGTCCACCACAAAGAGAGTGCCCACATTTTCCAGAAAAAGCGTCACGATGGCGTCATAAACTGAAACATGTTCACGAATTACGCAAGGGCGGCTTTTGATATCGCTGGCCGTCAAATCCTTCAACGCATCAAAGACACCGTTTGGGACGTTGCCGGCGTAAAAATAGCCCACACGCGGACGTGCACCAATCATGCCCCAAGTAGTCAATACTGCTAGGTGGGGTCGCAGCGCAGCCCGTGAAAGGTTAAGCCGAGTCGCAATTTCCTCTCCGGAAATAGGACCGTCCTGTTTAATAATTTCCAATATTTCCTTCTGGCGCACAGTGAGTTCGATGGTCAGGACCCCCCGCTAAATAGGCTACGCTATCTCTATTTTATGGAGCATATAGTATATACTATATAAATTTATCGTTTCCTGCAATAAACTGACTATTTTTTTATTGGACGATTTTTCCTAGGTCACCGAGCACGAGAAACAAATCTCTCACGTAGGTAAGCAGTGCCAGTCTGTTTCCCTTGACGGCTTCATCCTCCGCCATGACCATTACAGCGCTAAAGAAGTCGTCAATAGGCCCAGAGAGCGGTGCAAGCGCGGCAAAAACAGCCGCAAGGTCGCCCCGTGCCGCCGCCTGCTCCAATATCGCAGCCGCCTGCTTGGCGGCTCGATAAAGTTCTTCTTCCGCCGGTGAGCTAAAAAGCTGCGGAAGCACTGTACTCTTATGCCGACCTCGAGTCAGATTACCGGCACGTGTAAACGGCGTCAAAATGCGTGCAAGCTCAGGCGTATCCAGCTTGGACTGCAACAATTCTGCTCTAGACAGCAGCCCCGGCAAATCACTGCTCTCCGCGCCCAATGCGGCATCAATCACATCGTAGCGCAAAGATTTTTCCGCAAAAAGAAAACGGACACGCTGCAGGAGAAATTCCTCCATCTCCCGCGCCACCTCGTCAACCGGTCTTGAAATTACCGCGGAGAGCTCCGCCAACGCTATTTGAGAAAGTCGATTAAGCGGTACCGTCAAACCATGAGCCAGCATCGTAGCAACCACACCCAAGGCACAGCGGCGCAGAGCATAAGGGTCCTGCGAACCGCTAGGAATCAGGCCCAAACCGAAACAGGCGGCCAAAGTATCCATTTTATCTGCCACAGCCAAAATGGCGCCTGGAAGAGTCTCTGCCGGTAAGTCAGTAGCATGGCGGGGAGCGTAATGTTCCGCCACAGCCCGGGCTACAGCGTCACTCTCTCCGGAAAAACGGGCGTAATGCATCCCCATCGTCCCCTGCAACTCAGGAAACTCGCAAACCATCTGCGTCAACAAATCGGCTTTTGCCAGAAACGCGGCACGCTCGACCGTTTCGCTCTCCTGCTGAGAGAGACCGGCTTCCTTCGACAGGCTACCGCACAGCCGCAGTAAGCGTTCTGTCTTCTTACGCATCGTACCGAGCGGCTCCAGAAAAATAATTTCGTCCAGCTTAGCCACATAATCAGCCAGCGCCAGTTTACGGTCTTCGGCAAAGAAAAAGCGGGCGTCAGCCAAACGGGCGCGCAGTACCCGCTCATTCCCCGCACGCACATTATCAAGATACTCGTCCCGCGTACCGTTACTGATGGCGATGAAATAGGGCATTAGGTTGCCTTTTTCCTCAAAAACCGGAAAATATCGCTGGTGGGCACGCATGGCGGTGATCAGCACCTCTTGCGGTATTTTTAAATATTCAGGAGCAAACTTACCCACCACTGCTTTGGGATACTCCACCAGATTGACCACTTCCAGTAGCAACTCCTGATCGACAATTGAGCGGCCACCGACTGATGTAGCCGCCTGTTCAACCTGCCTCACAATCTCCCGACTGCGCCGGGCAGGGTCAACCAAAACAAAATGCCCTTCCATTGCGGACAGGTAAGCAGTAGCATCCGGAAGTTCCAGCGGACCAGGCGCCAAAAAACGATGTCCCGCCGTTTTTCTGCCTGAGATAAGACCGGCAAAGGAAAAGGGAATCTCCGCCGAACCGTAGAGCGCGGTAAGCCAGCGGACTGGGCGCGCAAAACGAATCTCCTTACTGTGCCAAAACATTGGTTTAGGAAAACTTAAAGAGCGGATCAGCCCTTCGCAGAGCGACGGTAACACGGTAAAAACATCCTCCCCGGCTTGCTGCCTTGTGGCAAAGACGTACTCCACACCCTCCACCGTCTGTACGCTGAGCCGGTCAACCGTTACCCCCTGGGAGCGCGCAAAGCCCAGCGCAGCTTTGGTCGGGTTACCTGCGTCATCAAAAGCAGCTTTTCTTGCCGGGCCCTTTTTCTGCTCGCTCAGTTCCGCCTGTTCTTCAAGCAGGTTTTCCACAAGCAGCACCAAGCGCCGTGGTGTGCCATAAGTGCTAATCTCTCCCCATGTCAGCCGTGCTTCTTGTAGCGCGGTACGGGCATTTTTCTCCAACTGTGCTAAAGCCGGTCCAATAAAGCGAGCCGGAATTTCTTCCGTGCCGATTTCCAATAAAAAAGTTTCTTTACGCACCCTGCTCCACCCCTTCCTTGCGCAACAGCGGAAAGCCCAATTCTGCGCGCTGAGCAAGATAGCTCTGCGCACAAAGCCTGGCCAAGACTCGTACTTTGCCGATGTAACCGGTACGCTCCGCCACACTAATAGCGCCACGGGCATCTAATAGATTAAAGGTGTGAGAGCATTTAAGCACTTGATCGTAACCAGGCAAAACTAATCCTTTTTCCAAAAGTCGCTGCGCTTCTTTTGCATACATCCCAAAGAGCGTAAAAAGCATGGCTGTATCAGCTTCTGCGAAGCAATAAGTGGAATGCTCCACTTCCGCCTGATGGAAAAGCTCACCGTAGCTTAGCTCGCCTGCCCAGCAAATCTCATAAACATTTTCTTTCTCCTGGATATACATCGCAATTCTTTCCAGACCGTATGTGATTTCCACAGAAACGGCATCCACATCAATACTGCCCACCTGTTGAAAATAAGTAAACTGGGTAATTTCCATGCCATCGAGCCATACTTCCCAGCCCAGTCCCCAGGCACCGAGCGTAGGAGATTCCCAGTTGTCTTCAACAAAGCGGATGTCATGCTCTTGTGGCATGATGCCCAGTTCTTGCAGGCTCTCAAGATAAAGCTCCTGGATGTTGGGCGGAGAGGGTTTAATAATCACCTGAAACTGATGATGCTGAAACAAGCGGTTGGGATTTTCACCATAGCGGCCGTCAGTAGGACGGCGGGAAGGTTCGACATAGGCGACAGACCACGGCTCCGGTCCGAGAGCCCGCAGAAATGTCGCGGGGTTCATCGTTCCCGCCCCCTTTTCGATGTCGTAGGGCTGAGCTAAAATGCAATTTTGGCGTGCCCAGAAACTTTGCAGCTTTAGTATCATCGTCTGAAAATCCATGTAATGATCCTCCTTCCTTAATTAAACACAATAAAAAAGGAACCTCCGTCCGTATAGGGACGGGAGTTCCCGCGGTTCCACCCTATTTGGCATGGTTACCATGCCCTCTCTTACCTGTTGCCAAACACGGGAAGCACCTTCCAACGTCCGCCTGACCGGGCTCACACCTTTCCCGGCTCGCTGGCAGGCTGAATGACGAAGTACTATTCTTCCATGGCAACACTATTTGTTTTTTGTTACTGCTCACCTTCTGTTTGAACTGCTTATAAACCGCCATCTGCGTTGTTGCTCCTGCGGTCCTCACTCCGACGTACATCCGAGTACGCCTCCGTTTCGGTCCTCGTCGCGCCTAGCATCTGACAATTTCTCAGCAGTTAGCAGCTTTTAACAGCCTGAACTGTTACCTGTTTTTTAACTTTCAAGATAACTCTAACAAAAACAACGTCCCCCGTCAAGATTTTGAAAAAAAATTTATTGCTGATTGAGCGACCTAGTTTCTTGCATCCTCCGCGTCAACTTCCATGCTGTAGTTTGCCATTAACAACGCCATGGCGCTTAGCGCAGTAACCCGCGGAGCTAAAAGCGCGCCGGCAATTCCCAAAGTTGCCGGAATCTCCAGTAGTGTTCCTTCTTGGTTACTGATGCGGATGCGTGTGCGGTTTCCCTGACTGAGCACCTTTTTGACAGGGCTAAACAGATTGTCGGAGACCATTTCTTTCATTCTTTCCTTATCCAGTTCAAAACTTCTTCCCAACCTGATTTCTCCCTCCCTGTCCTCTTCATCCAGAATAATCAGTGCCTCCACCACATCACCGTTCGCTTCTTCAAGAAGCTCCCGAGCTTCTGCGTAATTTAGACCGGTACGCTCGCGAATAAGGTCAATTTGCTGCAGATTTATTTCCATTTTTTACCGTCCTCCTTAGCTTTGCTATTCTAGTTTGTTACTAAAACAGCAAATTCATTCAAATCGTTGAACGGACGGTTTCAACTTTTTCGACGCTCGCTAAAAAAACACGGCTTTTTATTTCCGTAAGACCAAGAGAGGTGCGAAACGCACCGGCGCATACTCTGCCAATTTCAGTATTGACAGTGGCGGAGACTGAACAGATAGACAATCTATGAAATCCTTGTTTTAAAAAGCGTTTCATCACAGCTACCGCCGCACCGCTGATTAAAATGCTATCGTGACTTCTCGGACATTGACTGCAAACGGTTGCGCCGTGAGTAAAATCAAAATAAGCTGGGCTTATCTGCTGACCGCAGCAGAAGCAACCGTCGAGCGCGGGACAAAACCCAAGCTCATCCAGCAAGCTCAGTTCAAAACAGCGAGCCACCCGAGCCGGGTTTGCGTCTTTCTCCAGTATTTCCAGCGCCGCCACTAATAGCGTAAAAACTGCCCCCGCCGGCTCGTTCTGCGGCAGCGACCGTTCCACCAATTCGCAGAAGTATTGAGCTGTCGCATAGTGAAGCAAGTCCTGGTGCAGTGAAAAGTAAGGTTTAATAATTTCCCCCTGAATGAGGGTTTCCATTGATTTCCCTCGATGCATGAGATAACGGCCCAGCGTCAAAGGCTCAACCAATGCGGCAAACTTACTCTTATTTTTTTTAACGCCCCGCGCAAGCACTGTCACCTTGCCCGCGTCACGTGTCAGCAGTGTAACCAGTCTGTCTGCTTCCCGCCAATCCCTGCTGCGCAGAACCAGAGCGTCGCTTCTAAGCTCAGCCATGCCTATCTCCTATTCCAGGCCAAACGTCTGCCATGTTGCCTCTTTATTGCGCCAATCCGCCTTTACCTTCACCCACAACTCAAGGAAAACAGGTGTGCCAAGGAGTGCTTCTATCTCTAGGCGCGAACTCATGCCTACCGCTTTAAGCATCGTTCCATTTTTACCGATGATAATTCCCTTCTGAGAATTACGCTCTACCCAGATATTAGCTTGGATATCCACCAGTTCCCGCCCTTCCCGTTTTTTCATGGAAGCAATTTCCACTGCTACCGCATGCGGCACTTCCTCTCTCGTGGACTGAAGAATCTTTTCTCGAATCAGCTCGCCGACAATCAGGCGCTCCGGTTGGTCTGTTACCATATCTGTTGGATAATACTGCGGTCCCTCCTGCAAATACTTAACTACCAGCGCCAGCAGTTTTTCTAAATTTTCTCCCGTAAGAGCAGACACAGCCAGCGCATGGGCAAAGGGATAGAGCGCGCAGTAATTCGGCAACAACTCTTCCGCAATAACTATACCGGTCTGATCCGCCTTATTTGCCACCAAGATTACCGGTGTCTCCACAGCCGCCAGTTGCCTGATAATATATTCGTCACCGGCGCCCGGCCCAGCAGCCGCATCAATCAGCAGTAAAATCAAATCGACTTCCTGCAATGTGCGCACTGCAACCTGAACCATTTTCTCTCCTAGCTTATCTTGCGGCTTATGAATGCCTGGCGTATCAAGAAAAACTGCTTGGTATTTTTCAGTAGTCAGAATGCCGCGAATCTGATTGCGCGTCGTCTGCGGTTTATCAGAAATGATTGCCATTTTTTCACCGATAAATGCATTCAACAACGTGGACTTACCAACATTTGGCCGACCAATCAGCGCTATAAAACCGGAATAAAACAATTTTTACACCCCCCTGTGATAGTTTCTTCGCCGTAGTTAAGTTATCCTGCCCTATTTCGTCTGACAAACTCTGCAACGCTCCAGAAAAAAATATTTTTTGGCTTGAAAGACATGCAATCAGCCACAAAGCCATACAGCCAGGACTTTTGTCCTACTGCGCTGCAAATATCGCACTTATTGACATTTTTAAATTGCGCGGAGTATAATATTAGCAAATATGTGAATGTTTTAACAAATATTCACAAGCAAATTACTCCGTAATACGCAGCCCAGACGGCTACTTAATTTCGTTGCTCCAGGAACAGCCGCAAACGACAACTTGCGAGAGGAGGTGCTAACATGACCGGCACAGATAAGGGATCAAGCAATGACCTGGAGCATCTGCATCAAGAAGGAACAAAAGCCCTCTGGATAAATATTGCTTTCTTTGTAATTCTATTTATCGGCATCCTGCTTGTACCGGTTCTTGGTTTCGGATTTTCCGCCATCGCCATCGCTTTGGCATTTATCGGTTCCCTGCTGTATATTTACCTAACATAAAACTCCTTATTAGGATTAGAGCATACAACAGCGCAGCAAGGCCACCTTAAACAAAGGTGGCCTTATTTTATGTTTGCTTAAATTTTCGCCTGAAAGGCAGCGGGCAGAAGTTCGCAAAGCCGATATACGCGCTGCTGACCCTGCAAGTTAGCAGTTACAATCCAAAGATTTGGCGAGAACTCATAGAGAGCCTGGCGGCAGGCGCCGCAAGGCGTCGCAGGTTCCTGAGTGTCGGTAACAACAACCATGCCGCTAAATTGGCGCTTTCCCGCAGCCACGGCGGAACATAATGCCGTCCGTTCCGCACAAACAGTAAGGCCAAAAGAGAGATTTTCCACGTTACACCCGATAAAGATTTCGCCATCTGATGTTAAAAGAGCTGCACCCACAGGAAAACGGGAATAAGGACAGTACGCCTGTTCCCAGGCTTTGCGGGCACTAGCAAGCAATTCTTCAAGCATTTCCACAAACATCCCACCTCGATTAACGGCTAAGAGCAGGCAAAGTCAGGTTGTCAACTTTTTCAACTTCAAAATTCAGATTGCGTGATACTTCTAGCGTGATCCTGATGATATCCAAGCCGCTCGCCAATACTTCCGGAGCGCCTACAGCAGAAATTACGACGGGATTTACAGCAATACGCTCATCATTGATCAGGATGGACGGGCCTACACAACGAATAGCCGACGTGACCGTAAGGCGCTGGCCACCAACCGCAACCCCTTGCGCCCCGGTGGCAAACAGTTCATTAACCACATCTCGCACGTCAGTTTCATGAATGATGGTATCGGTAGTGAAACCGTTGGAAGCATCATAAATTCGCACAATAATCCCCGGGCCGCTCAAATCGGCATAGCCAGACCTTGCCCGCAACTCATGAAGCGTGACCCGCAAAGCATCAAGTTCGCGGGTAAGGGTGCGAATTGTTTCCAGCGCGTTGAGCGGCATAAGCAGACGCCCGCGCCCCTCTTCCATGCCAACCTCTACCGTCAGATCGTGAGTCAGTTCACCCAATTCTATCGCCTCGGTGATGCGCAACAATGTTTCTTCCTGCAAGATGCCTGCTGGCTCTACCTGAATTCCTTGATTGCGGCTAAGCTGCAAGGTAAGCGACTGGTTGCCGTTAATCTTTCTAATCTCAGGGTCTTGGTTAATAATCGCCAGCACAGTCTCCCGCTGCCTTGTTTCATACTCTTCCAGAATCCTTTCCTGGGTCCTGCTGCCGTTGGCGAGAATAGCTTTGCTTAAATCGTCAAAATTAGTCGCCAACTCAATTTCATAGCTAAAACGCGAAAGAGCCTCGTGCACCTGAGAGCGCGTATCCACACCCATGCTTCTAGCCAAACGACGGTTATAGTCAACCAACCCTTTGGCTAGTTCTTGTTTCAGCATAAAATCTTCTGTTGTAGGCGCATAACGGCTGTTTAACAGATAGAGCCCTGCAGCTAGAAGCAGCGTGTTGATAAAAAAAATTACCAAGATAATGACTAAAATTCTCCGCTCCACTGAAATGTTGGAATCAGCCTTTCGCACCTACTATAAGCCTCCTACAATCAAGATAGCATCCAATCGCATGAATGTCATGAATATGATGTATAGTATATCAATCATCTATTAGAAAGTTTTTATTAAAGTGTTAAAAAATATTAATTTTATCTGCCAGCAAAGGGAGGAAAATTATCAAGCCGACAACTAGGGCGTAGAGAGATGCCAGTAGCGCTGCTCCGGCGGCGGCATTTTTCGCCAGCCGAGCCAGCGGGTGGTATTCCCTAGTAAAAAGATCCACCACCCGTTCCAAAGCAGTATTCAGCATTTCCATGGTAACGACTAAGAAAATGGCAGACAATAAAAAGAGCCACTCCGCCTTGTCCAGCTTTAGCCAAAAGCCAGCAATAATTGCCAACGCTGCCGCGAAAGAGTGGATGCGCATATTCCGTTCGCTATGCCACGCGTCGGCTAAACCGCAGAGCGCATGGCGAAAACTTGCACGGATATCTTTTGCTTTAAAGCCCACATTCTTCAACCCCCACAACAGCCAACAGCAATTCTTCCATGTCACGCATCTCCCGTCGTTCTTCATCACCTTCATGGTCGTAGCCGAGCAAATGCAACATGCCATGGGTAAATAAATATAAGAGTTCGCGCCTTAAACTATGACCAAAATCGACGGCCTGGCTGGCCGCCCGCTCCATAGAAATGACTATATCTCCCAACAACAACTCACTTTCTACCCTCCATCCCCCCTCTTCCAACAAAGGAAAAGAGAGCACATCTGTCGGGGAATCTACGGAGCGCCACTGCCTGTTTAGGGCATGAATAGTCTTATCATCGCAAAGCATCAGGCTGACTTCCGCTTCAGCCGGTAAACCATGCCGCAATAGAGCTGCCTCAGCAAGGCGCTCCAGATCGGCCAATAACTCGGGAGGCAGAGCTTGTCCATCTTCAGCATTAAAACTAACCGCCACTTTTTCTGCCCCTTTCAATCTCAGCTTTCAGTTCTTTCTCCGGATATTCAATCCTGGTGTGATAAATACCGGAGAGGATTCTCACAAAGATATTTGACACCATATCCAACTCTTTTAGAGTGATATCGCACTGGCCAAACTGTCCGTCGTTTAATTTCTCTTTAACTATTTTGCGAACGACGCCTTCAATTTTGCCGGAAATAGGTTTTGGCATTGACCTTGCGGCTGCTTCCACCGAATCAGCCAACAAAATAATGGCTGCCTCCTTGCTTTGCGGGAGCGGAGCTTCATAGCGGAAATTTTCCTGGCATAACTGATTTTTTTTGCTGTCTTGACATTTTTCGGCTTGGTGATAAAAATAAGAAACAAGACTGTTGCCGTGGTGTTGGACTATAATATCCTGAATTACCTGCGGCAATCTGTACCGACGCGCCATTTCCAGGCCATCTTTAATATGAGAGGTAATAATCAGAGTGCTTAGATTAGGGGAAATTTTTTCGTGAGGATTTTCCCCCAGCTGGTTCTCGATAAAAAAGTAAGGCCTTTTTAGTTTGCCGATATCGTGGTAGAAAGCGCCTACACGCGCGAGTAACGGATCAGCGGCTACCGCCTCAGCCGCCGCTTCGGCCAAGTTTGCCACTACCAAGCTGTGATGATAGGTGCCTGGCGCTGTCATCAGTAGCTTCTTTAAGAGTGGATGGTTTGGGTTTGCCAATTCCAAGAGAGAAACTGCTGTAGTCAGACGAAAGCCACTCTCAAGATAAGGCAGCAGGCCGATGGCCATCACAGCAGAAAACAAACCATTGGCAACGGCAAACAAGATTCCCACACTAAATTCCCTGAGCGAATAATATTCTATCCGCAGCGTCCCCATATACAAAAACAGGCCCACAACTGTAAGCACATTTAGCGCTGAGACATAGAAACCTGTCCTCGTCAAGCTAGATCGACGGCTTACATGCGAGGTACTGTAAGCAGCTATTAGTCCGCCAAAAAGAGCCACCAGCATAAAGCGCAAATCATTGCCTGTAATCAGTGCGGCAAATACGGCAAATATTACGCTCATCAGTACGGCAAGGCTGGAGTTCAATAAAACAGCGATTAGAATAACACCCATTGCCACCGGCACCAGATAACCGGAAAAATAATTGGCGGCAATCGCAAATGTGAGGGTAATCAACACGATTAGTCCAAGCAGTATAAGGCGCGATACATCATTATAAAGATTTGGCTGAAAAATGAACAAGTAAACTCCTACGAGGATAAACATGACAAGCAAAAGAAGCGCAAGTCCTAAGAAAACAGAATATCCAATCGTGTCACGCAAAAGCCCCAGCGCTGCCAACTGAGATAAGTGCCGCTCAGTCACAATTTCCCGCTCACTGACAATTTCAGTGCCCCTCAAGATGCGCACTTGCTGGATAGACTGCCTGACCGCTTCCCGCGCTTTGCTTGTGGCCTCTGCGTTGTAAAACATGTTCGGCTCAATGACAGCCTGGGACAAGTGACCGAGCGCACGTTTCTGGTCATGGGAAAACAAGAAAAAACTAATTTCCTGTACAGCCTGCCGCCTGGCTGTCTCAAGACCCTCCGGTTTAACACCCTGCTTGAGCAGCACTGCCAAAACTTCCAGCAACTGTCTCTGCATTTCCTCTAAATCTTGAGGGCGAGACTCAAGCAGTGCTTCGGCCTGCAGTTGGTTTAAGCCTATTTCCGTTGTAGCCAGCAGCTTTGCCGGCCGCGCCGTGCCGTCAAGTGCCTGCTCATTTCTTACCGCCCACACCGCCTCAAAAAATGCGGCCACCCTTTCCTGCGCACGACTAAGGACAGTGGGGTCATAATCAAAAGATTCCGCCACCGCCTTTGCCGCTTCTTCCCGCAGCAGCTCAGTAGTATAAGTGTCTACCGCATCCCATTCAGCCACAATTTTGCGCGGGCTAAGCCTACCCACTTCCAGGTCAACCCTGGCAGCCACCATGGAGAGATGGAGAACAAGCAGCAACAATACGTAGAGCGTTACCGCAAGTAACGCGCGCTGCCAGCGAATGTTTCCCGCCAACGCCTGTTTTTTAGCCATCATCCACTGGAAAAACGCCTTAAAGCCCAAGACTATTCACTCCTGATTCGACCCTGCTCATAGTCGGCATAGGCACGAATAATTTTCTGTACCAGCGGATGCCGGACGACATCTTGATCCGTCAGGTGAATAAAAGAGATTCCCAGCACCCCGGTCAAGATTTCCTCAATCTGCGCCAGGCCGGAAAAACGTCCCCGCGGCAAGTCAATCTGCGTAACATCGCCTGTGATGATGGCTCTTGAGCCAAAACCCAGCCGCGTCAGAAACATCTTCATCTGCTCAGCCGTTGTGTTCTGCGCTTCGTCCAAAATGATAAATGCCTCATCCAGTGTCCGCCCGCGCATATAAGCCAGAGGCGCAATTTCAATAATCCCTTTTTCCATATATGCTTTATAAACATCAACGCCCAAAAGATCATGCAAAGCATCATAGAGCGGCCGCAGATAGGGGTCCACTTTTTCCTGAAGATCACCCGGCAAAAAGCCCAGATTCTCCCCGGCTTCCACCGCCGGCCGTGTCAGAATCAACCGCTGTACCGTACGCTCTTTTAATGCTTTCACAGCCATAGTCATCGCCAAATATGTTTTTCCGGTGCCTGCAGGTCCGATGCCAAAGACGATATCATGCTTGCGAATTGCTTCAACATAGCCCTTCTGCCCTAGTGTCTTCGGTTTGATTTTCTTGCCCCGGGGAGTAATAAATACCATATCGCCAATCAGTGTGCGCAACTTATCTGCTTGCCCTGTACGAATCAATTCAATGGCATATTCTACATCGGGCAGGTTGGGGACTTGCCCCTGCCTTAATAGCCAAAGAAGCTCCTCAAATAACAGGGAAACATTTTCCACATCCTGCCTTTCGCCTTCCACCAAAAGCAAATCGCCCTGCGGAATCACTCTCACATTGAAATAGCGATCCAAAAGGGTGATATGTTGATCAAACTTGCCTAAAAGCAAACGCGTTTCCTCATTGTTTTCCACTGAGATGGTCTTACGGAACTGCTCCATCTAACCCTTAATCGCCTCCCGGATTTTCATCTTCCGCAATGTTCTCCCTAGTCTCCAGAACATGACGGACACCGACAAACCCTTCACGGCCCGGATTCTGGTTTGTGACTGCGACATTCTCCACAGCAACACCCCCTGGCAATTGGATCTCTGCCAGAAAACGGGCGCGTTCCGCCGCCAGTTCATGCGCTTGTTTTAGCGTCAGCCTCTGTTTGCGGCGCTCAATTTCATAGTTTGACTCTGTTACTAATTCGACAGGGAAAGGTAGAATCCCTTTAAAGATAGCTGACCTTACTGCTGACTGCTCATAATCTAAGTAAGGTACCTGCCGCCGTCCCACCCTTAGGACCGGCTGACCGTCCACGAGCAGCGTCCAGACGGCCACATGCCGCCCTGTGGGGACACGCTCCGTTTCCAGAAGGGCAGCTTCACCGTAACCTTCATACCAGACTCGCGCCCACACCTCGCCGCGGGCCCGCACGGCTACAGTTTGTGGAACAGTTGTGCCGCCCTGCTCGGCCTGTGGCCGCAAAGCCCCCTCAATCAAAACCTGCCCTTTGCTAACCGTATCACCGGGGGCAACACGTGCTACGCCCGAAATTACCAACACCTCGTCAACCAGCCCGTCTTTAGCTGCCACAAGATGGCCTGGTTGCTCAAAAGCGACTGGTGACTTAATCTTTTCCTTCACCTCAATCACCATACGCGTACCGCGGATTTGCACGCCTACCCATGCCAATTCGGGTTCGGCAAGAATCAGTTGGTGAGCCACTTCATCTTTATTAAGACGCCACTTGGCCACACCGGGACGCGCGCCCGCATCGGCCGCCAAGCGGCGGATGTGCTCTGCTTTGAGTCTTTCATTTCCTTCCACACTGACAAAGAGCACAAACGAAGAGAGCGTGTAGAGGGTGGCCACAAAAATGAGCAGTCCGGCTACCAGACCGCGACGTCGATTCAGGCGGCTAACTAAGAAGGCGAGGCCTGCTTTGCGTCTAATCCGCAGACGGCAGCCGCTTCTCTTAGCCAAATGGCGCAAATCAAAAAAACTATCCACATCCGTATTCAATACGGCATACTCGGCGCCATGGCGGATATTCCATAACGGTATCCCCTGGTGCATTGCAAGATTGATGAATTTCTCTGTTGCTCTTCCTTCTACGGAAATCTCCAGATAACCGGTAATTGCGTAGCGTATTTTCGGGATAGACACGTTTTGCTCCCCCCTGTTCCAGCGTCAAAACTCGTAGCGCACCGTATTAATAGTGCCGTCAATGGCAACTTCTTCGCTACCAAGATAACGAATTACCAAGTCAGAACCGCTAATCGTCACCTCACCGCCGTTAACGGAAAGCCGGACTTTTTCTGAGCTGTATTCGATCACGCCGCGGTGATTCTCCAGATAACACTGCAGATTGCCGATTACTGTCAGCCGCGGCAGATTCAACACAATTTCCCGCGGCAATTCAAGCAGATCAGCAAGACTTTGACGCCACTTGCCCGCACCTTTCCCGCTCACACTCTCCCCCCCTGTCTTTCAATAATATGCTTAGAGCAAGCGGCTTATGAAAAAGCGCCCCGCGTTAACGCGGGACGCCTGCCGAAAAAACTTATTTTCTTTGCTTCCACGGTTTTTTTGCGCGGGGCGGGCCGAACACTTCGGCATAGACAATCCCCCGCAAAAGATTTGCCGCCTGAGGCTGGAACAATTGCTCTTGATTGAAGACGGCACCAGCTTTCATCGCAGGCTCCAATACCGTTTGCACAGGAGGCAACACTGCCTTAGAAGCTTCTTGCTTTTTTGCTTCTTTGGCGTCAAAGATTACTTCCAGATATTCCGGCGGGAAATTCCCGGCCGGTAGCGGCGAACGTGGCGGGCGGGGAGCGGGGGTCATCGGCAAGCCTGCCGGCCTGCCAGCTCTCTGTCCGGTTTTTTGCCTGCTTTCGGCTAAGGAACGCAACGCAGAAAAAATGATAAAAATAATAAAAATTATCAGATTTTCCATCAATTAAACCCCCCTAGACTACTTTTTTGGCGCTCCCTCTTCTTTACCACCCAATTTACCGATGGAATCACGCATCTCTGTGTCTGCTTTAATATTTTGCAGATTATAATAATCCATAATTCCCAGACGACCTTCTCGCAAAGCTTGGGAAAAGGCGAGCGGGACTTCCGCTTCCGCTTCCACCACTTTAGCGCGCATCTCTTGCACTCTGGCAAGCATTTCCTGCTCATGTGCCACAGCCATGGCGCGGCGCTCTTCTGCCTTAGCTTGAGCAATTCTTTTGTCAGCTTCCGCCTGGTCTGTCTGTAACTGGGCGCCAATGTTTTTGCCTACATCTACATCGGCAATATCGATCGAGAGAATCTCAAACGCCGTGCCGGCATCAAGCCCTTTGCTTAGCACCATGCGGGAAATACTGTCAGGGTTTTCCAAGACTACTTTGTGCGTCTCGGCTGAACCGATGGTGGTGACAATTCCCTCACCCACACGGGCAAGAATAGTTTCCTCACCGGCGCCGCCCACCAGCCGCTCAATATTGGCGCGCACTGTCACTCGGGCTTTAGCCTTAACTTCAATACCATTTTTAGCTACAGCCACGACGATTGGCGTCTCGATTACCCGCGGATTTACGCTAACCTGTACGGCCTGCAGTACATCACGACCGGCTAGGTCAATGGCCGCAGCCCGCTCAAACCCTAAATCAATGCCTGCACGCTGGGCGGCAATCAGCGCGTTAACCACCCGGTCGACGTTCCCTCCGGCCAGATGATGCCCTTCCAGCTTGTTTACATTCAAATCCAAACCAGCTTTATTCGCTTTGATTAGCGGATTAACGATCTTTGACGGCGCCACTCGCCGCAGACGCATCCCTATCAAGGTAAAAATACCGATACGGACACCGGCCGCCAAAGCCGAAATCCACAAACCAAGCGGGATAATACTTAGCAGTAATGACATTCCTAGTACAACCAAACCAATCAGAATCAAAAGCTCTACCACCGAATCAACCTCCATTCATTTTTTTCTCACGGACAACAACGCGCGTTCCTTCCACCTCAGCAACAATAATTACCGCATCCTGGGCGATAAACCCTCCTTCACTTACCACGTCTACCCGTTTACCGTTGATCACCGCTGTGCCGGAGGGACGAAGCGGCGTCAGCGACACACCCTCCTGTCCCAGTAAGTAGCTCATATCGGCAGGGCCCACATACCCCTGCTCCTTCGTCTCGGCAAACTGCAAAACTAACTGTGACCAGAGTCCTGTCCGTTTAAGAAAACGCAAAGCGACAAGCAGAATCAGCACTGAAAAAAGTACGGCCGTTGCCAACATCCGGAACCCCGCTTCAGCAGTTGGAGCTGAAAGCACCACAGAGGCAACAATAGACGTGACGCCGGTGAGACCAATAATCCCAAAATTGGGAAAAGCCGCTTCAATCAGCAACAAGATTACCCCGAGAATAAAAAGGAAAATCACTTCCATACCGGCAAGGCCGGCAATAATATGACCGCCAAAAAAGAGGCCAAAAGCTAACAGGCTAATCAGCCCAGCCACCCCAAATCCGGCAGCCATCACTTCAATCATCAGCGCAGCCAGCCCGATGGTAATAAGCAATGTGGCCACTGTGGGATGAGTGATAAAGCGGGCCAATCCTTCAGCCGGGCTCTGCTCCGCCACGATTACTGACGCAGCCTGATAACCTAGGTGAGCTAATAAATCTGCGCGGGTAGCAAAAATCCCATCGGCAAACCCAATCTCCTCCGCCTCGGCGGAAGTAAGTGTCAACAGTTCGCCTGCGGCGACAAGCCCTTCAATCTCTATTTCCCGGCGCACCATGGCCGCCGCTATCTGCGGGTCCTTTCCCTGCCGTTCGGCAACAGTACGCATCTGGCTCTCCCAGTAAGAAAGCTCTTTCTCACCCACTTCTTCCCCGGTGAGAATGCGCGGCTCGGCAGCACCAATACTGCTGCCAGGCGCCATATAGAGCGCCTGGCAGGCCAGCGCTAAGAAGGCGCCTGCTGAAATGGCGCTATAGCGGACATAAGCATAAATCGGCACGGGGGAATCGAAAATTAAATCACGAATAGCCGAAGCTGAGTCCACTCTGCCGCCTGGTGTATTTAGCTCCAAAATAATTATTTCGGCTCCAGCGCGCTCCGCTTCCTGAAATGAGCGCTCAAGAAAGCTATGCAAGCCTGGCTCAACAGGACCGGTCAGCGGAATAACATAGACGACTTGCTCGGCGGCGACAGTAGTACCCGGCACTACCCAGGCAGGCAGTCCTGAAAAAAGCAGACTCAAAATAAGTGCCAAAATTTTTTTCAACAGAAGACCCCCTATATGCAGACAAACCTATCTTCATTATAGCTCATCAGAGCATAAAAGAAAACTGTCCCAAGCGAGCTTATAAAACTTAGATGCTAAAAGGGCTACCCTTCAGGGCAGCCCTTATTGTCTGCTTAACCAAACCGTTTTTTATTATTATTCTTCCGGGCAGCCTCAGATTTTTTCTTTCTCTTTACACTAGGCTTTTCATAATGCTCACGCTTTCTGACCTCGGCCAGAATGCCCGTTTTCGCGCATTGTTTTTTAAAGCGGCGAATCGCGCTGTCCAGCGTTTCGTTTTTACCAACCTTGATTTGCGTCAACTGCTTTCCCTCCCCTCAAAACCAACCTGCACGACGACTTGCCGGGATGCAAGAGAGAATAATATATCTAAAATGCTTTTTTGATTATATCGTTTCCGAATCTTTCTGTCAACCACGCCACCGGCTTCAAGGGACAAACTTTTTCCCGGAAAGTATATGGAAGTGGAGATGATAAACCAACTGACCAGCCGCTTCTCCGCAGTTTGAAACTACTTTGTAACCACCGGTCACCCCTAATTTTGCTGCCACGTCTTTAATCCGCAGTAGCAACTCTCCTGCAAGCGCTGCTTCACTTTCAGGCAGGTCATCCAAAGATTCCATGTGCCGCTTGGGGATTAGCAGCACATGAGTCGGTGCCAGCGGATTTATATCTTTAAATGCCAAGACATGTTCATTTTCAAAGATGACAGTAGCAGGCAAGTCCCCCTTGACAATCTTACAAAATACACAGTTTTCCATCACTACGCCCCCTTTCCGATAGCCATATCATACCATTTTATTGAACTGCTGGCAAACAATCGGCAATTGAAAAGAACACCAAAAAGTAACCGAACATACTATAAAAGTACTACTAAACACAAAAGGAGAAAAGTTATGAAAAACTGTCAAGAATTTTTTGCCGGCGGGAACACCTGCCGCGGCTTTCATTCCCTCTTCCACTACATACCGGGGCCGGAAACGAGCAGGGTGATTATTCTCAAGGGCGGGCCGGGCACAGGAAAATCTACGCTAATGAAGCAGGTAGGGCAGCAAGCAAGAGAAAAAGGTCTCTTTACTGAGTTGTTTTACTGTTCTTCGGATCAACACTCTCTGGATGGACTGTCTGTGCCGGCTCTGGGGCTTGTCATGCTCGACGGGACTGCGCCGCACGTGATTGACCCGAAAATCCCAGGCGCCTACGATGAAATCATCAATCTGGGAGATTGCTGGGATGCTGCGGCTCTGCGCCCATTTAAAGAGGAAATTGCAGCCTTGATCCGCAAAAACGGCGAATGGTTCACCCAGGCATATCAATACTTGCAAGAAGCCGGGATAGTACTTGAAAAAATGCGCTACTTTATGCGCCAAGCCATGGATTATCCGGCCCTTGTGCAAATGACCCACCGACTGCTTAGCCAATTGGTCGGCTCCTTGCCGCCCGCAACCGCCAATCGGCAGGAGCGTCATCTTTTCGGCGGCGCAATCACTCCGGGCGGCCTGCTTAACTTTTATCAGTCCATTTTCCATGATATTAAGCGCTACTATCTGCTCATTGGAGACCACGGTTCGGGCAAATCCACTCTGCTCCGCCAAGTTAATGAAGCAGTCGCCGGTGCAGGCCATGACACAGTAGTTTACCACTGCGCCTTTGACCCGGAGCGCTTCGATGCAGTCGTAATTCCGTCACTGCAAACAGCATTCGTTAAAGCTACCTACCCCCACAGCTTTACGCCGCCGTCCTCGCAGCCGCTGCAAGAACAGCATACCTTGGCGCTAAGCCGCTTCGCCAACGCAACCGTCCTGAAATCCTTTGCTGCGGAACGGGCAGAAAGCCAGGATCGTTTCTGGTACCTGCTTGAAAAAGCAGTTACGATGATCCGCAGCGCCAAGGAAAATCATGATCAATTGGAAGCCTTCTATACGCGGTCCATCGATTTTAGCAAAGTTGCCGCAATCCGCCAAAAACTGATTAGCCTGATATAAATAAAAAAGGCATGCCTCCCGGCATGCCTTATCTTACTTCTGAATAGCTTCTCCGGCTATTGTTTCTTTAGCGCCGCCCACTGTAAATCGTTCTAGAATATTCCCTCTCCGATCCACAAAAGTCCAGGTAACTTCTCCCCCTTGCAGTGTCACCTCGCTTGCCGGAACTGTTACCACATGGAAATAGTCGCGTTTCGGATTAACACGCACTTCCACTTCCAATGCCCCAGCCGCCTTAGCAAGCGATTTTAGACTTTCCACTTCAGCATGAATCGCAAAAAGTGCGACTTCGTGCTGGGGTTGGAAAGGATACTGCGGCAGGACAATAGACCATTCTTCCACAACTGCCGCCCAACCCGCCTGATCAGCCGCCACGCGGAAAGAAGGATTTTCCTTCATCTCCCCCCTGTCGGCTGTGGTAAAGCTAACCTGACCTTTCGCCGCGGCATCCTCTGGCTTTACTGTGGGGCTGGCACGAAATGAATCGTACACCGAGAGAGAAACCAACAAGACCAGCAGGAACAACAGCGGGAGCAGTCGTCTCGCTTCCACCACAAGCAATTTTTTACCCATATTTCCACCTCTTTTCCAGCGCTCTTTCTTCGCTTCCATCTTATTCACGCCGGCAGAGAAATATGTCCTTGGAAAAGAGTGGATAAAATTAAAGGGAAAACTTAATAATTGGCGAAGAATACAAAGAGTCAAAGAATAGAAACGAGGCAGACAATTAATAATGGCTAAATATTACGCAAAACGTTTCTTTTCAGCTTCAGAGCGCTCCTTTCCCTTGGCCGTTAAGATAACGGTATATCTTGCCAGCCTACTTTTTTTCGCAGTTCTCCTCCTCGCCTCCCAGCAGGAATGGTTATCACTCCAGGAATGGCAGCTGGTTCGTTATTTTTTTTATGTACTTATTTTTGCCAATACTTACTATTGCGGTTTTGCGCCGGGGCTCACAGTTGCCGTGCTTAGCACACTTTTTACAGCAACCGTCTTTACTCCACCGGGGTCTGACCTGAAAGATTTTTCGTTTGCCAGTCCGACAGTTTTCTCTTTCACGGCAAAATATTTTCTGTTAACCATTGCTGCAGACTGGATACGCAATAACATTGAACACTTACAACGGCAGCTTTTGGCAAACCAAAAACTCCAAGCGCATGCCCACCATTTAGAAAAACTGATGCTTGCTGGGGAAATTGCCGCGGGAATAGCTCATGAAATCCGCAACCCTCTCACAGTAATCCAGGGATACCTCCAACTAATTGATAGCAGATGCAAAAAACTGTGCAATACGCCTGAGTCCTTTACTTTGCTGCAGGATGAACTAAAACGGACTAATCAGATTATTTCCGACTTCCTGCGTTTTAGCCGCCCCGATAAACCGCAAAGAAGGCTGACACACCTCAATACTCTGCTTAAGTCGGCATCCTCCCTGCTATACGGGGAATTATTGCGCAGAAAAATACAGCTGCAGATTTTCTCTGCCCCAGATATGCCGAAAATCTCTCTTGATGAAAATCAAATTATTCAAGTATTTCTAAATCTTTTCAACAATTCCCTCCAAGCCATGCCAAATGGCGGAACTATCTCTGTCTATACTTCCCATGATGAAAAAAGCGAATCAGTTTCAATCCGCATTTCTGATAGCGGAATAGGGATGTCAGCGGAAATAATGGAACAGATTTTCATACCTTTTTATACGACAAAAGCAAGCGGCACCGGGCTGGGCCTTGTCATCACCCAGACGATCATCCTTGCACACGGCGGCAAGATCCAGGTGGAAAGTTCACCCGGCGAAGGGACATCCTTTACGATAACTTTACCTACAAAATAGTCAAGCCGCGCCGAAACTGAGAATGATACAATAGCGGATACAGCGGAGCAACTGAGAAAGGCGACATCGCCCCGAAATGCTTCAATGTTTCGTCCCTGCAGCGCTTTGCCTGGACCGGCCCTCACCCTAGCACTGCTAGAGGTCGGACTCGTTTGAATCGGCGAAATAGCCGATTCACAGAAACAATTATGCATGCCGGCTGGCTCCAGTCTTTGGTTCGCCTGCACTTCTAAACACTCGTCCACATCTCGCTCAAGCTCTCAACAATAAAGCATCAGTAAGGACAATAGCACCTTTTGCCTTCAATAACCCCTCCCAGATATTATTGACTTTCACAGAGTGCGAGCGCGAGCGTTAAGTGTCAGCAGCGTTTAGACATGCCAATGGTTCACATGCAGTAAGCCCAGAGGTTTTGGCATGTTAGCGAGAATGACAGTTCGTAGCTGCGAGAACGTGCGAGCGGAGCAACTGAGAAAGGCGACATCGCCCGGAAAGCTTCAACGTCTCATCCCTGCAGCGCTTTGCCTGGACCGGCCCTCACCCTAGCACTGCTAGAGGTCGGAGGTCAGATGTCGGACTCGTTCGAATCGGCGAAATAGCCGATTCACAGAAACAATTATGCATGCCGGCTGGCTCCAGTCTTTGGTTCGCCTGCACTTCTAACCACTCGTCCACATCTCGCTCAGCTCTCAACAAAAAAAAACATCAGGTAAGGACAATAGCACCTTTTGCCTTCAATAACCCCTCCCAGATATTGTTGACTTTCACAGAGTGCGAACGCGAGCGTTAAGTGTCAGCAGCGTTTAGCGAACGGGAATTCGCAGCGTTAAGACATGCCAATGGTTCACATGCAGTAAGCCCAGAGGTTTTGGCATGTTAGCGAGAATGACAGTTCGTAGCTGCGAAAACGTGCGAGCGGAGCAACTGAGAAAGGCGACATTGCCCCGAAATGCTTCGCTCTTTCTAAAGCTGTGCTGTTCCATAGAGTCCGTCTCGCTGTTCCCCTCCAACTGTCACGGCGGCGATTTCTCCCAAAAAAACAACCGGTGCACAGGCGGTGACCCGGACGTAATGTTCCGTCAGCCCCGCCAGTTTACCTTTGCCAGCCGTTTCTTCAAACAATACATCAACCGTCTTACCAATGAACTGTTGACGGAAAGCAATAGAAAGGCTATGACCCAAAGCTGTCAAGCGCTTGCTTCGTTCTTCTTTCAGCGCCGGCGTCACCTGCTCCGGAAAACTGGCGGCAGGAGTGCCATTTCTGGGCGAATACTTAAAAACATGGACACGACTAAAAGCACTTTTTTCGACTAGGCTCAGCGTGCGCTGAAACTGCTCTTCCGTTTCGCCTGGAAATCCGACCATTACATCGGTCGTCAAAGCTATGCCAGGTAGTTGCGCACGCAGCCAGCGTACTAGCTGAAGAAATTCTATCGCGTCATATTTGCGGTTCATCCTGCGCAACACCAGATTGTCCCCGCTTTGCAAGGGAATATGGAGATGACGGCAGATGCTCGGATTCTCCTGCATCACCTCAACTAACTCCGGCGTAATTTCCGTAGGTTCAATGGATGAGATGCGTATCCGGCGGATTCCTGAAAGAGACGCAAGCTGACCGAGCAGGTCGCTCAAAGCAATTTCTCCCGGCAGGTCAGTACCATAGGAACCAAGGTGAACACCAGTGAGCACCAGCTCATGGAAACCCTGCTTGGCCAGCCGTTTTACTTCCACTACCGTTTCTTCCAGAGGACGGCTGCAAAGAGAGCCTCGGGCATGCGGGACAATACAGTAGGAACAAAATTGACGGCACCCTTCCTGAATTTTGAGAAAGGCTCTTTTCCGTCCCGCTTTTTGCGCAACAGGCAAAGCTTCAAACTCTTCCTTCTCTGCCAAAGGCACCACACAGTTGAGGCGGCCTTTTTTGGCTTCTTCCACAAGTTCCGGCAGCCTGCCGCGCGCATGAGTACCGATAACCAAATCCACCTCGGGAATTTTCAGTACATCATCCGGGGAAACCTGAGCATAGCACCCTGTCACCACAATTACCGAGGCTAAGTTAGCCCGCCGTGCGCGACGAATCATTTGCCTGGACTTTCTGTCGCTAAGCTGCGTGACGGTACAGGTGTTGATTACATAAACGTCGGCATGCCCATCGAAAGGCACCAGCTGATAGTCTGCCGCCACAAAAAGCTGCTGCAGAGCCGCAGTTTCCGTCTGGTTCACTTTACAACCAAGTGTAAAAAAAGCTGCCGTAGCCATCTATGACCCTCCCATCTCGCCCGCTTGATAGAGAGAAACTGCCAATGCTACGAGAGCCGCAGTTTCCGCTCGCAGTATCCGGGGACCAAGTGTTACAGACGCTAAACCATGACTTTTGGCGACAAGTACTTCTTCGTCACTAAAGCCGCCTTCCGGTCCGGTCACCAACAGAACCCTGCTTTTTGGCTGAATATTTCTCAACACAGCGCAGAGCTGCCCTTCGCCCTCACCTTCCCAAAAGAGTAACGCTTTGTCAAAACTTTTAGCCAGCTTTAGGAGTTGCTCCCAGGAAGCCGGCGGAGCAATGGGCGGGATGAGATTACGGCGTGACTGGGCTGCTGCGCTGCGGATAATTTTCTGCCAGCGCTGCCTGCGGTTTTCCATGTCCTTCTCCGGGCGAATCACAGTCCGACTGCTGATAAAGGGAATAAATCCGGCGGCACCCAACTCGGTAGCTTTTTGTAAGACAACCTCTGCCTTCTCCCCTTTTAATAAGCCAAAAGCGAGAATAAACTGTACAGAAGCCTCACTATCGGGCAAAAAATCACCCAAACGGCACGAGACGCCGTTTTTTTCTGTAATAATAATCTCAGCCCGGCGACACTGGCCCGTTTCGTTACATAATTCCAGACTTTCTCCGGCGGAAGCGCGCAGAACGCGCAGCAAATGATGTGCGTCCTCGCCGCTAAGCTCAACCGTGTGCTCATCAAGAAGCTGGCTTTGCGTATAAAAAAAACGATTCATCACTTCATCTCCAGCAGAAGTGCCACCCATTCCCCGGCACTTCTTTTTTCCTTGAGCTGATAGCCTTCTAGCAAAAAAGCAGCAAGAACTTCGCTTTGACGGTGGCGGACAATCCCGGAAATGATCAGCCGCCCACCCGGAAACAATATATGGCGAAGGCGGCTGCTCACAGTGAGCAAAGCGTCTGCAGTTAAATTTGCGGTAACAAGATCTGCCTGCGTGAGTAAAGACCATGCTTCTATGCTGAACAAATCAGCTTGGATAAAAGGCAGCTGCATCCCATTGAGCTTTGCGTTTTCACACGCGGCACGAATTGCCGACTCCTCGAAATCAACACCGGAGACTTTACCGGCACCAAGCAACTTGGCAGCCAGAGCCAAAATCCCCGAGCCACAGCCTAAATCCCAGACTGTTTCTCCGCCTGTTATTTCATTTTCCAGCAGCTCCAGACAGAGCTGTGTGCTTTCATGAGTTCCGGTGCCAAAGGCAGCCCCAGGATCCAGACGAAGAACCAGCCTGCCTGGCCACGGCTCCGCAGCCAACCACGCCGGCAGAATCATCAGCTTATTCCCAACCGGCGTAGGCTCCCAGTATTGCTTCCATGCCTCTTCCCAGGCCGGATCATTGAGCTGTTCGGTGGAAAGCACAGCCGGCGCTAAGCCAAACGATGGCAGCGCCAACAAAAATGACGACAGTTCTTCCTCTTTACCGTCTGCTAAAAAAGAAGGGGGGAAATATCCCCTAATCGTTACCAGCCCACTATCTGCGGCAGGCAGGGCGGGGAAAATATCTCCCAATCCTGCCTGTTTGACCGTGGCCCAATCCATTTCATCGTAGACGGACACACCGCCGGCACCTAGACTCATCAGTCTTTCCGACACCGCTTCGGTACTCTCCCGCCCTGTAACAACTTTCACTTCGATCCATTGCACGCTATTTTCCTCCTAGCGCGTCCTTCATCTTATCAATAATCCCTTTATCATGATGCCCAATTTCTTCGCCGGCAAGCTTAGCGTATTCACGTAGCAGTTCTCGCTGCTTCCCGGCAACTTTTTTAGGAATAATCACGTTCACCCGAACATGCTGGTCACCCCTGCCATAGCCGCGCAGACGGGGAATTCCTTTGCCGCGCAGGCGAAATAATGTGCCCGGCTGAGTTCCCTCAGGCACTTTAATGCGCGCCTTCCCATCTAGTGTCGGCACTTCCAGTTCGGTACCCAGCGCAGCCTGAGCAAACGAAACCGGCATTTCGACAATAATATCGTCGCCGTCCCGTTGAAAGAGAGCATGAGGTTTAACATGGATAAACAGGTATAAATCACCGGGAGGACCGCCGCGGCTGCCTGCTGCCCCTTCGCCTGTGACGCGGAGACGGGAGCCGGTATCTACCCCCGCCGGGACTTTGACCTCAATTTGCCGCTCGTGCTGCCGGCTTCCGCTTCCCTGGCAAGCAGGGCAACGCTCTTTAATAAAAGTTCCCTCGCCGCGACAGGCTTCGCAGGTTCTTGCGCTGACAAAACGGCCGAATGCCGTATTGCGAACCACCTGCTGTTGCCCACTACCGTGACAATAGGTGCATGTTTCAGGCTGCGTGCCGGACTTTGCCCCACTGCCGCCGCAGGTGGTACATGGCTCCGCTCTGGGGATTTTTACAATTGTCTCCAATCCGAATGCGGCGTCTTCCAGGCTTATCTCCAAATCGTAGCGCAGGTCGGCTCCTCGCTGGGGGCTGTTTGACCTGCGCCCGCCACCGCCGCCAAAAAATGTGTCAAAAATATCTTCGAATCCAAACCCGCCGGCGCCGCCTTGCCCAAACCCGTTGAAGCCGCCGGCCCCTTGCTCCGCAGCGTGGCCGAAACGGTCGTAATGCTCACGACTGCTAGGCTCACTAAGCACATCAAAGGCTTCTTTCATTTCTTTAAATTTATGCTCCGCGTCTTGATCAGTCTGATTGACGTCCGGATGGTATTTTCTTGCCAATTTCCGGTACGCCTTTTTTATCTCCTCAGCAGTGGCGTCCCTTGGCAAGCCTAGGACATCGTAATAATCTCGTTTTGCCATTTTTACTCCATTCCTTAAGCTTCTCTAGTTTTTATCTTCGTCTACGACCTCATATTCGGCATCTACCGTCTCACCCTGCCCGCCTTCCTCTGCAGGCTTTGCCTCACCCTCTTGTTGCTGATAAAGCTTGGTCGATAGCCCATGTAAATGTTTTGTCAGTATTTCCATTTCACTGCGCATAGCGGCAATATCCTCTTTGGATGCCACATCTTTCAGCTTAGTGATTGCCGCCTCGATTTCCCCTTTTTGGGTGGCGTCAACCTTATCTCCTAAGTCACGCAGCATTTTTTCTGTGGAATAGCAGAGTGAATCAGACTCGTTGCGCGCTTCCGCCAGTTCTTTGCGTTTCTCATCGTCTGCGGCAAATTGCTCTGCATTTTTCACCATCTCATCAATTTCTTTTTCGCTCAATCCGGATGAGGCGGTAATAGTAATTTTTTGCTCTTTGCCGGTGGCATTGTCTTTAGCCGACACATTGACAATTCCGTTAGCATCAATATCAAAAGATACTTCGATTTGCGGAATGCCGCGCGGGGCAGGCGGAATGCCGTCGAGAGTAAAGCGACCCAATGTTTTGTTGCCGGCTGACATGGATCGTTCTCCCTGTAAGACATGGATTTCTACTTGAGTCTGGCTGTCTGCGGCGGTGGAGAATGTCTGTTTCTTGGCAGTAGGGATAGTAGTGTTGCGTTCAATAATTTTGGTAAAAACACCGCCCAACGTTTCTATCCCTAAGGAAAGCGGCGTAACGTCCAAAAGCAGCACGTCTTTTACTTCTCCCGCCAATACCCCGGCTTGGATGGCCGCACCTAATGCCACCACCTCATCCGGATTTACACCTTTGTGCGGCTCCTTGCCGATTAAACTTTTGATCGCTTCCTGTACTGCGGGAATGCGGGTAGAGCCGCCTACTAAAATTACTCTGTCAATATTCTCGGCTTTCAAGCCGCTGTCCTTTAAAGCGCTGCGGGTTGGCCCCATGGTGGCTTCCACCAAGTCAGCCGTCAGATCATTAAATTTTGCCCTGGTCAGGTTCATATCCAAATGTTTGGGGCCCTCTGCCGTAGCAGTAATAAAAGGCAAATTAATATTAGTGGTAGCCAAATTGGAAAGTTCAACTTTGGCTTTTTCCGCCGCCTCTTTTAAACGCTGCAGAGCCATTTTGTCAGTTCTCAAATCAATGCCCTGCTCGTTTTTAAATTGCTCTGCCAGATAGTTGATTACTTTTTCATCAAAATCATCTCCACCCAAGCGGTTGTTACCGCTGGTGGCTTTTACTTCAAAAACGCCGTCGCCCAACTCCAAAATCGAGACGTCAAACGTACCGCCGCCTAAATCAAAAACAAGAATGGTATGATCATTGCCTTTATCCATGCCGTAAGCCAGTGCCGCGGCGGTAGGCTCATTAATAATGCGCAGCACTTCCAGCCCCGCGATTTTGCCTGCATCTTTAGTAGCCTGGCGCTGGGCGTCGGTAAAATATGCCGGCACAGTAATAACAGCTTTATCTATTTTTTCCCCTAGGTAACTTTCCGCGTCTTTTTTCAGCTTCTGCAGCACCATCGCGGAAATTTCTTGAGGAGTATAATTTTTCCCGTCAATTTTAACCGTATGATTAGTACCCATCTGCCGCTTAATCGAGGCAATAGTTCTGTCAGGATTGGTGATTGATTGGCGCTTAGCCACCTGCCCCACCAGCAACTCTCCCGCTTTACTAAACGCAACTACGGAAGGCGTGATTCTTTCGCCTTCGACATTAGCAATTACTTGCGGTTCCCCGCCTTCCATTACTGCAACCACAGAGTTTGTTGTCCCAAGGTCAATACCGATAACTTTACCCATCTGATTTCCTCCTGTCTAAATTCTATAATATCTTCAAAAGATTATTTTGCCACTTTTACCATGCTGGGACGGAGCAATCGCTCTTTAAGCCTGTACCCTTTTTGCAGTTCTTCCACCACCATATTTTCCGGCTCCGCACATTCGAGCTGCATAATCGCATGATGGCAAGTAGGATCAAACTGGACGCCACATGCTTCAATTGTGTTAAGCCCATGCTTGTTTAATACAGACAAAAACTGCTTAAAGACTAAATCCACACCGGAGAGTAGCAACTCAGCGGAACCGCCTGCTTCCAAAGCCCGTTCCAGATTGTCAATCACCGGCAAAAGCTCTCGGACAATCTCGCAGACTGCCTGCGCAGTCCATTCCTGCTTTTCTGCTTTCACCCGCTTTCGATAATTATCAAAGTCTGCCTGCAGACGTTGCAGCCTGGCAAAATACTGGGCATTTTCCTCCCGCAACCTGACCAATTCGGCAAAGTCCGCATTGTTTTGGTTTGGCCGGCTCTCTTCCGGCTCGCCGAAGGACACATCTTCTTCAGCCAAAATCATTTTTTCTTCCTCATTCATCTACATCACCTCACCCATCATTCAAATCGTTGAACGGACGGTAACCCGCCACTTAAGGGACTGACGCCGTCGTTAATCTTGCACCACAAAGTTTAAGTGACTGGCAATATGTTCAATAATGGTGATCACCCGAGAATATTCCATACGGGTAGGTCCCAGTACGCCAATGGCACCCACAGGACGGTTAGACAACTGATAGGTAGCCGTAACTAGGCTGCAATCACTCATTTCGGTAATAACATTTTCAGTGCCAATCCGAATCGAAACGCCTGCCAAAGAAGTTTCCAGGACAAAAGAAAGTCTGCTTCCTTCCTCAAACAACGTTAACAGGTGTTTGACTTTCTCCACGTCCTTAAATTCCGGCTGGTTAAGAATGTTGGACGTTCCCCCTAAAAATACTCTCCCTTCACCGTCAGTTGAGCTTTCCTCCAAGAGTAGCAGCAATTGGCTGAGCAGCTCAATCCGGGCGTAGAGGTCGCTGCGCAGTTGCCTCAGCCGGGTAGCAGAGAGACCCTCGATGGTTTGTCCCGCCAGTTGTTCATTAAGATAGCTGACAATCTGGCTTAGTTCCTGGCTGCTTAGCGCCTGCGGCAAGTTGATTACTCTGTGCTTAATATGCCCGGTGCTGGTAATCAGAACCACCAGCGCTTTTTCCTCATCTAACGGAACCAAACGCATTTGCTTAAATGTACTGTGGCGAAACTGTGGCCCCAGCACAAGCGACGTATAACTGGTCAACACAGATAACACTTTAGCTGTCTGCTGGACAATTTGGTCAATTTCCCGCATTTTCTGCAGCTGGGTAAAAACATTGGCTAGGTATGCTTCCTCCTGCCGTGACAAGCTGGGTGGACCCATCAGGGCATCCACGTAAAAACGGTAACCCTGCTGCGAAGGGATCCGGCCTGCTGACGTATGAGGTTGAGTCAAAAAGCCAAGCTCTTCCAGGTCTGCCATTTCATTGCGGATGGTGGCTGCTGAGAGATCCAACTTATAGCGCCTGGAAATGGCTCTGGAACCTACAGGTTCAGCCGTTTGGATATAGTCGGTAACAACGGCTTGGAGGATTTTTTGTTTTCTGTCATTTAATCCAGCCATTTGTTTTCCTCCTTAATTTAGCACTCTCTGTTTATGAGTGCTAAAGCTATAACAAAAATACCATTTATAGCATGTCTTTGTCAAGGTGAACCAGTGATAAACTCGGCAAAAACTAAGTTAGCCAGCGGCAATCCGCGCTTGCTAAGGCGGATTGTTTCCGCATCACATTCAATTAAGCCTTTCTCTCTAAGCCCTTGGATTTCCGCAGCAAACAGCGTGCGCAAATCCAACCGGAAGCGACGCTGAAATTCTTTAAAAGACACGCCCCCAGTCAGTCTAAGCCCCAGCATCATTGTGTCTTCCATTTCCTCGCGTTTTTGGACAACATGGATGGTCGCCGGCGGCAGCATCCCTGCCAGCAGGGAATTTTGGTAAAGCGGGAGATCTGCCGTATTACAGTAGCGGCTGCTCTGCCAGTAAGAATGAGCACCCAGACCCAGACCGAGATATGGGCGGTTTTCCCAGTAGCTTAAATTATGGCGGCATTGATGACCTGGTTTAGCGAAATTGGCAAGCTCATAATGATTAAACCCGTGTGCAACAAGAATCTCCCTGCCCTGTTGCATCATGGCCAACGCTTCCTCCTCTGCAGGGAGAGTTGCCGCTCCTTGTTCAAGGAGCGCGTCAAGGCGGGTGCCTGCCTCCACTTTCAATCCGTAAAGAGAAAGATGGTCCGGCTGCCAGGCACACAGCTCCCGCACCGTTTTTGCAGAGTCGGCAACTTTTTGCCCGGGCAAGCCAAGCATCACATCGACTGACACAGCGTTGAAAAACTTTTTGCACAAAGAAAAGGCCTGCCTGGCCTGGGCGAATGTGTGTGTCCTCCCAAGGAGAGCGAGCCTGTCGTCGCATGTGTCTTGGACGCCAAGGCTGATGCGGTTTACGCCACCGGCACGCAAGACGGCGGCTTTAGGCAAATCTATAGTGCCGGGATTTACTTCAACAGTCCATTCTGTGCCACTGGCTAACGGCAGATGGGTGCGGCAGGCAGACAACAGCGCAGACAACTCAGCCGCAGAGAGAACTGTGGGTGTGCCGCCACCAATATAGACGGTATCAGCCATAACGCCTGCCTCCCGCAACTCATGACTGCGCAGAGCCAGTTCCTGCTCAAGCGCCCGCAAATATTCTGCCGGGCTGACTGCCAAATTCGGAGAAGAAAGAAAATCGCAATAAATACATTTTGACTTGCAGTAGGGAATATGGATGTAAACAGCTATTTTCATCCTCAATTAATACGCAACACGGCCATGAAAGCTTCCTGAGGAATCTCCACATTGCCCACCTGCTTCATCCTTTTTTTGCCTGCTTTTTGTTTCTCCAACAGCTTCCGTTTGCGCGTGATATCACCGCCGTAACACTTATCCAGCACATTTTTGCGCATAGCTTTAATCGTTTCCCGAGCGATAACCTTCTGTCCGATCGTGGCTTGGAGCGGAACCTCAAACATTTGTCGCGGGATGATTTCTCGCAGTTTCCCGGTTAACTCACGCCCTCGCTGGTAAGCTCTTTCTACATGGCTGATGAAAGACAACGCATCCACCGCTTCACCGTTAATCAGCAGATCAACTTTTACCAGTTTGGACACACGGTAGCCCAACAATTGATAATCTAAGGAGGCATAACCCCGAGTCCTAGATTTAAGCAGGTCGAAAAAGTCAAAAACAATTTCGGAAAGTGGCATTTCATAAGTCAAGACTGCCCGTGAGGCTTCGAGATATTCCATATTGACAAAGACGCCCCGTTTCTCCTGGCAAAGCTCCATCACCTGTCCTACGTACTGGTTTGGCACAATCACGCGGGCGGTGACATATGGTTCCTCCACAGAGATGATTTCGGCAGAACTTGGCAGCAGCGCGGGATTATCAATACTTATTGTGGCTCCATTGTGTAAATTAACCCGGTAAACCACGTTGGGGGCAGTAGTAATCAGCGTGAGCTGATACTCCCTCTCCAACCGCTCCTGGATAATCTCCATATGCAAAAGTCCCAAAAAACCGCAACGAAAGCCGAACCCTAACGCTGCCGATGTTTCCGGCTCATAAGTAAGTGCGGCATCGTTTAGATTGAGCTTTTCCAATGCATCCCGTAAATCTTCATAATCGGCGCTGTCTACCGGATAGAGCCCGCAGAATACCATCGGGTTAGCACGGCGGTAACCTGGGAGAGGCTGATCTGCAGGCCGCTCTGCCGCAGTAATAGTGTCCCCCACCCGGGTATCCTTCACATTTTTGACTCCGGCCACCAGATAACCCACTTCGCCCACACTAAGCGTCTCTACTCTCGTCATCCTCGGACGGAAAGCGCCTACTTCCGCCACCTCAAATACTTTCCCGTTGCTCATCATCTTAATTTTCATGCGTTCGTTGATTTGACCTTCCATTACGCGCACATAAGCGACGACACCGCGATAAGCATCATAATGGGAATCAAAAATTAAAGCGCGCAACGGCGCAGCTGCATCACCGCTCGGCGGCGGCACCCTGCTCACGACTGCTTCCAGTACTTCCTCGATCCCAATGCCGGCTTTAGCTGAAGTAAGCACCGCGTCTTCTCCCGCCAGGCCGATGATCTCTTCCAGTTCCCGCTTAGCCTTATCCACATCGGCGTTTGGTAAATCTATTTTGTTAATCACCGGGATAATTTCCAGATTGTTTTCCAGCGCCAAATAAACATTAGCTAAGGTCTGCGCCTCAATCCCCTGGGCGGCGTCTATCACCAGCAGCGCACCTTCGCAGGCCGCCAGACTGCGGGAGACTTCATAAGTGAAATCCACGTGTCCCGGCGTATCAATCAAATTTAAGCTGTATTCCAGCCCGTCTTTAGCGAGATAGCGCAGACGCACCGCCTGCAGCTTAATTGTAATGCCCCGTTCCCTTTCCAGGTCCATTTGATCGAGCACCTGCTCAGCCATCTCCCGCTTGGCAAGCGCACCGGTATATTCCAGTAGCCTATCGGCCAACGTGGATTTGCCGTGGTCTATATGGGCAATAATGCTAAAGTTGCGAATCTGGCTTTGTTGCATCGTCATCCTCCTGTCAATCCTCCAGAACATTATAGCATTCCGGCAGGAGAGTGACAAGCGAACCATAATTTCTGCGCTAACGGAGCCAAGTGGGCAACTGCCACTCCTGCCCGGCAAAGACTAAAACCCAGCCATCCACACTGTCGCGATATAAGCGGAGCGCCTGGGGCGTCCCTTGCCGCCCGCTTACTTGCTGCGAGCCAAGTTCAGTGACGCGAAGCCCCGCGAACAAAACGAAGAGAGAAAATAAAAGCATCAGCAAACCGGCAAAAACCGTTTTCTTTTTCATTCCTTTCGCTCCCCAAAACGCAAAAATCTCTGTATATTTATGCCAGCACAAGCAGCTTTATATACATCAAATTCCCGAGTTATACAGATCTGCCAGCGCTCTAGCCAGATGAGGAATGACACGCAAAGCTTCTGCCAGAGAATTTTCATGCCCTCCAACCTCAATCAATAACGCGCCCTGATGAATATGCTGGTTGTATACCAGCGGGCGCTCACGAACGCCCCGGGAAATACCCGGAGCCAATTCTTCCAGCCGTTGGTGCAGAAACATTGCCTTCTGATAATTCTGCTGCCAGTTGGGGTGGCGGGAGCCTACCACAAACATCACCCGGCCAGCTTCTTTACCGTCCAATTGGGTGGTGCTCACATTTCTTGTTACCCCATCTCTGTGCAGGTCAATAACAAGCCTCGCGTTAGGGTTTGCAGCCAGCAAAGACTTTATTGTGGGGAGAGCAACTTGATAAGCCGTACTGCGGGGAAGGTCGTGAATCGTTTGATCATGCAACACGGGAAGACCATGCTCCGTTCGCAAAACGTTGGCCAACGTTTCGCCCAGCTGAGCCACCGTCAACTCCAAATTCTGCGTAAATTTTAGTCCTGATGTGGGCACGAAGGACTCTGTGGTATGCACATGGTAAATCAGCACTTTCCCCTCCCCTGTTAATGGGCGCTGAACTGGGAAAATAACTTGAGCTTCTTCTGAAACTTGCTCCTCAGAAGATTGCTCCGTGCCTACCTGTTGGACAATTGCTGGTGCCTGTAGATTTGCGTCTACCATAAAAGGAATTTGCGTTGCTAAAATATGCTTCGGGTCTCTTGGATCTGTAAACCCACCTGCTTTGATAAAACCATCCTCCACAAGTCCAACATCTCCAACTGCTTCCTGAGGAACAGTTTCCTTAAAACCAGGGATCACCTGGGCAAGTATCCGCAAATAAAGAGCCGACCCCCAAAATGGTCTCACTTCAACCAATGCGGCACTACCTGTTATTGCCGGCAACACAGGCTGAGCAAAAAAACCGGGGGATCGCGTCGCCAGCACTGCTAAAGCTAAAGCTAAACCGAGAACTGACACCAAGATTAAATAACTCCTGCGCTTTTTCCTGTTTCTTTCCGAGTATTTTTTGCTGCGTATCCTAAAAAATGCACTTTTAGCCACGTTAATCCCTCCCGTTACCCTAAATAATTTGCCGTATCTCTAATTGGTATGCTCTTTTGACGCAAATATGATAAATACTGTGAGTCTACCCTGAAAATAGCGTCTACCATCTGCTTGGGCGGGTTTGAAACCCGCCCCCACATGGCACGAGCGAGGGCATAAGTGTTCTCTCATCTCAACAACTCCCCTCTCCCTGCGGGAGAGCAACCGGGCGAACACGCAGGTTCGCCCCTACAGCACCCTTCTCGGCTATTACCCTCTCCCTGCGGGTGAGGGCCAGCTGAGGCGCATTTTCATCCTTCTGATGGTGCCGCGAGCGACATGGGTGTCTGCTCTGAAAATAGCATCTAACATCTGCTTGGGCGGGTTTAAAACCCGCCCCTACTTGGCACGAGCGAGGGCTAGGGTGAGGGTATAATGAAAGATTATTTTATCCTTCTGATGGTGCTGCCCGCCTGCGGCAGGCGACATAATTGCCTAGAAAGCAAAAGAGAGAAGCGTGCTCGGCGGCTTCCCTCTTTTGCCTATATTTTCCGGTTTTGCCCTTAATGCAAATATTTTCCTGCTTCTTCACTTTCAATGGCCGGATGCATCGCGGCGTTAATGCCGCCCGCAATCAGCCTAGCGACATCTTCAATCATCGTATCTATATCTTTAGGTGTAACCATCAGCTTTCCGCCATATGGTTCCAAGACTTCCTCCATAACGCTGCGCTTATCACCCTCGGTAATACTTTTAACTACCGCATAGACCGGAGATTCTGGTCCTGCCTCTTGCATAACGGCCAATAAGAAGTGATCTACTAGGTCATCTGCAATAGTCACCGCATCTACCACAGTAGGCACACCCACGGCGACTACAGGAATACCGATCGTTTCATAGGAGATACCCCTTCGCTTGTTGCCCACGCCAGAACCAGGAGTAATTCCGGTGTCGGCAAGCTGAATAGTGGTATGCAGCCGGCTCAAGTTACGGGCAGCCAGCGCGTCAACCGCAATCAGCAAATCCGGCTTGATTTTCTCCACCAGCCCATGAATAATCTCGCTCGTTTCAACGCCGGTAATTCCTAGAACACCGGGGGCAATAGCTCCTAGGGGACGAAAGCCTTCTCCCAGCACATCCGGCTGCAATTCGAGAATATGCCTAGTTACAAAGAGATCTTTTACAACCCGCGGACCCAAAGCATCCGGCGTTACATTCCAGTTACCCAGACCCACCACTAAAACGGTGGCATCCGGCGTTAATTCCACTAAGGACTGAAGCTCCCGGGAAAAACGGCGGGAGACCATCTCCTGCAGCGTTGTATTTTTCTGGCGCAGACCGGGGACTTCCAGCGTGATATATTTACCCTGTTTTTTCCCCATTTGCTGTTCCGCTTCCGCAGTTGTAATAAAAACTCTTGTCACGTGAATTTCGCCAAAATCCTCAATTTCAGTTTTCACGCCTGGGATTTCCTCTTTCACTTGACCCATCAGCATTTCCCGGGCCTCAATAGCCAAATCAGTGCGGATATTACGTCGTCTGCCGCTTGCTTCAGTCACATGCTAACCTCCTAGGCTATCGCAACTCAGTAGGGACAAAAGCATCAATTAGCCCGATAACCAGCGCAGCCAAAGCGGCTCCTAAGATTGTTATGTCCATAGCGGGAACCACAAACTGCGCAAGGTAGATCACAAAAGCTGATACGAGAAAACCAACAAGCCCTCTGTTATGGGGAGAAATCTTTTTCCCAAAGACACTCTCCACCACAAAACCGAGAATGGCAATTACGATCGCCGCCGCCAGTGCCGCACCAAAACCCAGCGTGGCAAACCCGGGCAAAAGAAAGCTTACCAGCATCAACACAATAGCAGAGACAATAAAGCGAACAATCAAACCAATCATAACTTTCCACCTCCTAGATAATTTTGCTACTCCTAGCTTAACCAAACCATTTTTGCATATACGCCACTTTTTGTTGCATTTTAAAGGAATGCATGGTAGAATTGTTGTGTCCTGCCCTGAAAATAGATTTTCATCCTTTCGCTAGTGCCGCCGCCTTCGGCGGCGGCATGAAAGTCTCGTAGCAAGCTTGAAGGAGGTGAACGAATGCCCAATACAAAACAGGCATTAAAGCGCATGAGAGTAACCGCAAAACGGACGGCACGCAACCGTCATGTCAAAAGCACTTTTAAAACTGCCGTGCGCCGTTTTAGCGATACGCTGGCCGAAGGTGACTTAACCGCAGCCGGTGATAAATTGCTAATTGCCAAAAAAACCATTGATAAAGCAGTCAGTAAAGGGGTAGTGCATAAAAACGCAGCTGCCCGCAAAAAATCTCGTCTTGCCAAACGCTTGAACAAAGCAGTTTCCGTAGCAGTAGCCGAATAGCATAACTTAAAGAGTGGCACGCCTCTGGCGTGCTTCATTTATTTTAATGCAGAGCAGCTTAATTATACACCCTTCACAAAAGCAAAAGCTCCGGGGATACCTTCCCCGGAGCTTTTGCTTTTAAAGCTAATCCTGCCCAGCATGCCTGCGTTCAAACAATGCCGTCTTTTCCATGGTGTATTGCCACTTCTCTTTCTTTAGTCTTTGCAGCTGCAGTTGAAGGGCAGCGTCCACACTTGCGGCAGTGTTCATGTAGCAACGTCTGCTGGCAACGAGGGCAAGTTAGTAGCAATCGCTCGGTACGGAAATGACATTGCGGGCAAAAACTCTTGGGAGCCATTTTTTCCACCTATGCTAACAGGCGGGCGATTAAGCCGCCCGCTAGGAAAGCAATCACGAGCGAGCCGCCCCAGATGGCGGTACCGTCTCTCCAGCCCCGTTCCTTCACCATTACCATGATGCAAGCTATGCAGGGCACAAAAAGAGTGATGGTAACAAGCCCCACTAGTGTTTGCTCTGGCGTCAGCGTCAAGCTGTAAAGACCTGCTGCGCCAAAATCACGCCGCATAATCCCCATCACAAAAGCTGTGGTTGCTTCTCTGGGGAGCCGCAGCCAGCCCTCCGTCAACGGTGCCAGCAAATTTTGCAGCCCTGTCAGTGCGCCGGTATATGCCAGCACAGTTATTGCTACTGCAGCCAAAACAAACAACGGTGCCGCTTCTTTGATAAAGGCTAGGGATTTTAGGTATGTTTTGGTAAGCACATTTTTAACCCGCGGCAAACGTAGCGACGGCAAATCAATTAGCAAGTGGGTAGATTCTCCTGGCAATATTTTATTTAAAACGGTGCCGAGAATGACAAAAATAGAGAAAATTGTCAGCACATAAATGGCAAGATAGCTAAAACCAAGCGGAGCAATCAAGCCGGCAATGACACCGATTTGGGCGGAGCAGGGGATAGTGACCCCAAGCAGTGCTGTGGCAATCATCCGCTCCCGTTTTGAACCAAGCAAGCGTGTAGTGATGGTAGCCATGGTTACGCAGCCAAAACCAAGAATAATTGGGATGATGGCACGACCATTTAAGCCTAAACTGGTAAGCATTCTGTCAACTAAAGTGGCCAGCCGCGGCAGGTAGCCCGAGTCTTCGAGCACAGACAAAGCCAGATAAAAACCGACCACAAGCGGCAAGAGCAGACCAAACAAGTAGACGGGTGCCATGGTCAGCAGACCGAATTCCCCGGCCAATAATAAACCAAGAAATCCTTCCGGGGAAAAAAAACGGAAAATTAGTGCCGTAATAAACTCGCTATATATCCCGAGCATAATAGTTTCTTCTGTCAGCCCGACGACAGTTTGGGCCACAAAGACGCCAATAAACCAATACATGGCCACAAGAATAGCAAAAAGGATTGGCAGCCCTGTGACGGGGCGGACAGCCCACTGCCCCAAAAGCTTGTTCCATTTTTTAATCGCTTGTTTAACTTGGACGACATCGGCAATAATTTCATTGACTCGCTGACGCCGGCGCAGGTAGATCTCCTCTCGCAGCGGAAAAGCTTGCTGACTATGGCAAAATGCTACTTCCTCATCTCCTTCAAGAATCAGCAGTGCGTCACCGCGCCCCATCCCTGTCGCCATCAGCCGCTCAAGCTCCGGCTGAATACGCGGATCGCCATATCCCAAAGAAGCCTTGGCTATAGCAGCCCTCAACGCTTGGAAGCCTTGCTTTTTAACTGCTACGGTGGGAATAACAGGCACACCCAAGTGCTTACTTAGCTTGGCCACATCAATTGTCATCCCGCTCTGGACGGCCTCATCCATCATATTCAGAGCCACTACGATAGCGATGCCCATGTCGATAAGCTGTTGGGTTAAAAATAGATCCCGCTCCAGATGGAGCGCATCGACAATATTGATTACTGTATCTGCCTGCAAAATAATATCTCGTGCCACGCGCTCTTCATCATTAAACGAGGAGACGCCGTAAACTCCCGGTATATCCATTAAGATGTAGTCGCCGTATGGCGCCTTATGAATTTCCACCGTCGTGCCGGGGAAATTAGAAACATCCACATACCGCCCTGTCAATTCATTAAAAAATACAGACTTACCCACATTAGGATTACCCACCAGCACAAGACGCTTTTTGCCCTGCGGAAGCTCCATAGTTTCAGCAGGATTATGGCAATGCTTATTCACAAATAACACCCCTGCCAATCAAAAATTCAAGATGCTTTCTTAACAGTGATATTGCAGGCGATACTGCGGCCGATTGCGAGTTCCTGCCAGCCGGCATAAATGACCACCGGTCCGGCAGGCAACTTTTCCCCACAGGTAACTACACTTCCTTCACATATGCCGAAACGGATGGCTTGAGCGCGCACTCGCTCATCTGCTATTCTGCAAATTTCCACTTTCTCGCCGCGCCTAACTTTATCAAGCGTTGTCATTAAAGCACCTCCATATGATAATTATTCTCATCAAAAAGCAAAAAAAACGCACTTCTGATATTTGTTCTCATTTTCAATGATAGCTAAAGAACTAATCTCTGTCAAGCACTTTTTTCTCCTAAAGCCACCAGCAATGTTTCAAGCGCCAGCAACTGGTCGACTTTCCCCCGCTTGATATCCAAATCAGTTTGGAGCAGCAATTCCACCGCGCGGCAAAGCATGGCATCGTTGGCATAGGCAGCTTGGCTCGCCAATTTCTCCGCGGCGTAAGGATGAATTCCTAACTGAGATGCAAGATCACCGGCACCGCGGCCGTTTTTCAATAATTCATGAGCCTGCCCCAGCATACGAAACTGCCTGACAAGCATTGCTAGGATCCGCAGGGGCGGCTCTCCCGAAGAAAGTAAATCTTTAAGCAAAAAAAGCGCTTTTGGGGTACGGCCTAAAACTGCCGCATCCGTTAGCGCAAAAATATCGCCCTGGAGCGAACGAGAGGTAGCCAGCATTACGCTGTTTTCATCCAGCTCCTGATTATTGCCTAGGTATGTAAAGAGTTTTTCCAACTCGCTGGCCAGCCGGCGCAGATCTCGCCCCACACGCTCAATTAATAGGTCCAGAGTCGGTTTGTCCACCGTCTTCCCGGCGGCGGCAATCCTCTCCCGCACCCAGCCGTAAAGTGCCGCAGTCTTTAGCGGCTCATAGAGATAGAGCGACCCGTCCGCCGTCAGCACTTTAGCGATTTTAGTAGTTTTTAGAAAATCGCGTGCGCAAATTACTAAGCAGGAACTTGTATCCTGTCGAGCGTGGCTAGCCAAAAATCTGTCTATTGCGTCTTGATCACCGGCATCTTTAGCAAAGTACGGCGCATCCGAAACTACCACAAACCGGCTTGCGCCAAAGAGAGAAACAGTATCTACCAGATCAAGGACATGGCTCAAAGAACAAGCTCCGCCGTCAAGATGGGTAACGTCCACAGTACCGTTTTTGCTTTCCATCAGCTTCCGGACCAGCTGAACTGCTTCTTCCATTAAAAAATCTTCACTACCGGTAAAGATGTAGGCGGCTCGTACCAGCCCCGTCGCTTTTTCTCGCTTTAGCCGCGCAAAATCAGGCTCTTTATGATAGGCACTCATCTTTGTCCTCCGCCGTTTGTCAGTGTACGCTTTAATTCTACACGACCAGACAGATTCCTGCCTAAATTATATTTTTGCTTGCACCATAGCGGCAGGTCCCATCAGCGGGTCGTCCGTCCAAGCCGGCTCTCCATGATGGGGACGGATTACTGCCGTTTCCAAGTCTGCCGGCACAGGCTGACCGCATTCAAGATAGGTATTATGCAAATGTTTGCGAAACAGAGCCTCAAAAGGCGCCGAAAGATAATAGGGCATACTGTCTACCCACCAAGTGTAGTCGCTACCCTCTGCAATTAACAGATTCTCTTTGGCGCGAAGAAATCGCTCCGGCGGAATGGTGCCGCGGACTTCTTCCAGCATTTTGCGGGTATCAAGGAGCATTTCCCATAAACGGTTTTTGCTCTCACTGCCTATCCAGCGGGTAACACTATGGTCCACCCATGAGCCGGAATGCAGCTGAGTCAGTTCCCGCTCCGGCGGGTGTGCAGCTAAAAATTCAGCTACTGTTACTGTCTTTAGCAATGAATCTGCGGATAGGCGACTGTAGAGGCGGTGCAAAAACCCCTGTTTATCATTTGGATACCACTCCCAGGCATTTTCTCCGTCTAACGCAATCGTAACAAGGTGCGTTCCGTGGCTGCCGTCCAGGCTTTCCCGGATCTTGTGAAAACGGTGAATCAGATCGTCTACAGCATGGTCTAGGCACATCTGATGATAGACAAAGCCAATCCGGTCTGAGAGGTGATGATCCCGAAAAACTACGGCGATTTCCCTGTCCTGCACTTTGAATTTATATGGTCGATACAGATCATCAGCATTCAGAACGTGCCCGAAACCGTCCCGGAAAATTTCTGTGTGTAACGAGCGCGCTAAAATATCCTCATCGCTCACAGTCCAAAGAAAACCGTATTCTGCAAACATGGCGAGCGCTTCCGGACTAACAGCTTGTTCCGGCGGCCAGACACCGAGGGGGAAACTGCCAAAATGCCGGCGAAACTGATTTATTGACCGCACCGTCTGTTCCGCCGCATCTTCAGGGTAACTAAACGTACGAGGCAGAGGCAATCCTGGAGATGCCCTCAGCGCAGAGTTGCTGTCAATAAGCAACGGAATAATGGGGTGATAAAACGGTGTGGTAATCAGTTCTATCTGACCTCTCTCCGCCAGTTCCCGGTGAACCGGCACCACTTGCCGGATAATCTCCCACTGTTTTTCAATCACAAGTTTTTTATCTGCCTCGCTAAACATTTGCCCTTTTTTCTGCAGCGCAGCCAGCTGGGCGTCCAGCTGGCGGATTTCCGGGTCAATCCAGACAAGATTAAACCAAACCTGCAGATCCAAATAATCTTGGTCTGTAAAGCGGGCTAAAGCCGCATCCACAGAAGCCGGCTCTTTGCAGCGCCCCTGTTTTGTTAATAATTCGCTGTAGCGAGGCCAACAACCAATCACCCGCTCCCAATGAATATCAAAATAATGTTGGAGCAAAAAACGTTTCTCTCGTTTGGACAGCTCGTTTACTGCTTTGTTTGCCCGCAAGTAGTAATCATCCGCACCGGCAAGATAATCTTCCAACTGAGCAACCAACGAAGGTGTAAGATTAAATGTCTGGCGAATCTCCGGATAATTACGGAGAATAGCAGCCATCTGGTAATAATCTTTTGTGGCGTGCAGCCTCACCCAAGGCATAATATACTCTTTTTTTACTCTGTCTTGGTAATAAGGCTGATGCTGGTTCCAGATAAAGGCGATATGCAGTTGCTTCAACTCAGCACTCCTCCTTTCCCAACGCGGAAACCTGCTGCACAAAGGAAAGCGAAGATGCTTCGCCAGGCTGCAGGTCGAGCCTCCAGGCAGGCAACAGCGTTGACCCCTGATAGACACGTTCCATGCCGTCTTCCGACTGGGAAACAGTTTCCAGGGGCATCCGCCAGAGCGTCACAGGCTGAGTAAAATTAAACTGGGTAGAGATCCCCAGCCACTCATCTACAAGACCAATCTGCTCCACCTGCTGCAATTCACCGCGGGACGAAAGATTGCTCTCTGTGAGCTCTGCCCCCGGCACGGCATAATAACGGTCTGCTGCCTGACCGGCCAGAAAGTTAATATTAAACTCGACCGCAAACATCACCATTAACCTGCTCTCCCCTGAGTTTAGCAGCCGATAATCAAAACGTATTTCACCGCTTTGCGGCAGATAAGTCAGCTTTTTTTCCACACGCACAGGCCAAACCTGCCCGCCGATGCCAACTAAACCATCCCGCCCTAGACTAATTCGCGCCGCACCATTTGCTTCGCAAGTTTGCAGCAGGTACGGACTACCGGCAAAGTCGCCCAATTCTACTGCACCAGGCCCGCTCTGCAGCTCTTCCAACGTGACGCCGACAGGAAAAAAGTGATCAATCAAGGATGCCCTGCGATAATTGTCATAAACTAATAATTGTTCTAAACCAGCCTCTTTAACCCGGGTGATTTGATGAATCGTTTTTATTTCTGCACTGGCGCACTGTCCGGCTGCCAGCTCAAAAATGTTGCAATGATATGCTTCCCGACGGCGACTAAGTACATCAAAAAGATTAAAATGGCGTGGTTTGAAATCCAGTTCAAGCAAAGAACCTCCCTGTGCCGGCGAAAGGATAAAACCAAGTTCCGGACTGCTGACTAAAACTTCCTCCGCACCATCGTAATTAAAATCTCTCTTCTCCAGCTCCAGCCAACTCTGCTGAGGGTGTAAAAATCGGTCAATCACTACTTCTGCCGCAATAATTCTGCTGTAAAGTGCTGAACGAAGAAAATTTAAGTAGAGTCCGCCAAACACTCCATGCCAATAAGCACAGTTGCACTGACTGGCCCAAAGATATTCCCGCGCCTCTTCTTTCTGCGGACCTGCCGGCAAAAGCTCCAGCTTTTCCCGCACATACAGCATCCTTTTATGAATCTGGTTACTCTCCGGATAGCGGATAAAAAAATTTCGCCAAAAGCCTCCGGACCATTCCATCATTTCGCGGTAGGAACCGGCTGGCAGATAAACCTGCCCGGCCGGAGGCCGTTCCTTTAAAAATTCGGCGCAAGTGGTGACACTTAGCCAGTGGCTGTTTTCCTCCAGCATGGTAAAAAAACGGCGCAGCCACTGTCCGTCATAGACAAGTTCGGCTGTTCCGGGCCATGAGCCAAATTTTTCTCCGTCATCGGCCAGCACCACCACCCGCTCCCCCTCTGCCGTAGCCATGCTGTATAGATAATCGATAGTTTCCTTAGGTTCGGCAAAGGGAATTAAGTAGCGCAGCTTTTCATTGATTGGGAAGATATAGAGCGGCCTCCCTTCTTCTTCCGTCATGTAATAGTGCAGCGTATCTTCTTCCGAAAAGCCCACATTGCGGAAGTGGGCATCGTCGAGCACAGTGTAACTGATCCCAGCCTGTGCCAGCGGTTGAGCCAGATGGGGCTCCCAGACTCGCTCCGCCAGCCACGCACCACTCACAGTAACCTGAAAGTTCTCGCGGATAAAGCTGCTCTGTTTTTCCAGTTGCCCTACTTTATCGGCATCTGGGATCATGGCCAGAATTGGCTCAAAGAACGCCCCACCCATCATTTCAATCTGTCCGCATGAGACCAACTGTCGCAAACGGGCAATAAACTCCGGCCGGTTTGCCTGCAGCCAACGCAAGAGAATCCCCGAGTAATGCTGGACTACTTTCAGGCGAGGGAAGCGTTCCAGTTCACTGATAAACGGTTCATACGCAGAAAGGTATGTCCGTGCAAACACTTCGGGAAGATTGCCCTCCGGCTGATGGTTGTGCAAGACCAAAATAAGCTTAATTTTTTTCGTCTGCTCTTGAGCCATTTATTCTCCTCCATTGTTTAAAAAGCTGCCGGATGACGTAACTTGCCTTAGCTTACCCGCCACAGACCCTTTTTTATACAAAAAACCCAGAAGAAAACAGACGGGTATTATAATCGGCCGAGATAATGGCAATACTATAGTTTGTTACCTAGACATCTAGGCAAGGAGGATATTATGCATAAAGCCGACCGCCATGAACTGAATGCTGGCTGGGAACTGCCCGGCGCATACGGGATCGACCGATTAGTTTTACTGCCAAAAGACCCACATTGGCTGTTTGCCTATTGGGAAGTTACCGCAAAACTGGAAAACAGATTTCGGAAGCAATATGGTGCCGACTGGGACACGGCCCAACTAATCCTGCGCATCCATGACCTGGAAACAGGCCGGCACAGAGAAATTACGCTTGACGGCCGCGCAGATAATAACTACTTGCAGGTTGAGGAAGCCGACCACGCTTATTACGTGGAAATGGGCCGCATTCTGCCTAACGGCAGCTTTATCTCCATGCTCATCTCCAACATAATTCGCACACCGAGAAATAGCATCTCTGCCGTCATCGATCCCAGTTGGAAAATGTTTGCCTTCTGGCAGCAGCAGCGTCATTCTTTTATCGGCGGCAGTTCATCCTTCGAGTTTCAAGCCGACCTTGCTGGAACTGAATTGCTTATTCTAGTGGCTGAGGAGGAGAAATAAATTGTCACAAGGTTATCTGGCCATTGTTCTGCACGCTCACCTGCCTTACGTAAGGCATCCTGAGTATTCCTTCTCCCTTGAGGAAAAATGGTATTTTGAAGCGCTCACAGAAACCTATCTGCCGCTTCTTGCCGTATTTGAGCGACTCCTCGCTGACGGAATTGATTTCCGGATTACCTTTTCTGTTTCACCCACCCTGGCGGGGATGTGGCAAGATGATTACTTGCGGCACAAGTATCAAGGCTATCTCGAAAGGCTGCTAACACTGGCCGACAGGGAAGTGGAACGTACCGCAAATGATCCGGTTTTTGCTCCCTTGGCGCACCATTACAGGCAACGTTTTCAGGAGGCATACCAACGTTTTTTTGTCCACTATGATGGTGATCTGGTTGCCGCCCTGCGCCGCTTGGCAGAGAGCGGCAAGGTGGAGCTGATCACCTGTGCCGGTACACACGGTTATTTGCCTCTTTTGCATACACAACCGGAAGCAGTTTATGCTCAGGTGACTGCTGCCATCGAGCAGCATGCACGCCTGTTTGGCCAGCCGCCAAAGGGCATCTGGCTGCCTGAATGCGCGTATGATTACGGTATAGAGCAGATCTTGCGGGAAGTCGGGATTTGCTACTTCTTCCTGGATGCTCATGGCATCGGCTATGCTAAACCACGACCCGCATTTAGCACATACAGCCCGTTGATTACCCCGTCAGGTGTGGCGGCTTTTGGCCGCGACGAGGAATCGAGCAAACAGGTTTGGAGTAAAACGGAGGGATATCCCGGCGACTTTGACTATCGTGACTTTTACCGAGATATCGGCTTTGACCTGCCCCTAGACTATATCAAGCCTTTCATCCATCCTGACGAAATTAGACTGCATACCGGCTTTAAGTATTATCGCATTACCGGCAAATCTGATGATAAAGAAGCATATTGCCCAAAGAAAGCGGCACAAAAACTGGCGGAGCATGCCGGCAACTTTATGTTTAACCGTGAGCGCCAGATTGAGCACCTAGCAAAAGTCATGGATCGCCCGCCTATCGTGGTTGCTCCGTATGACGCTGAATTATTTGGTCACTGGTGGTATGAAGGGCCCGAATGGCTGGAAACTCTCTTCAGAAAAGTTTATTACGAGCAAACTGTGTTTAGTCCCATTACCCCTAGTGAGTACCTCTCGCTAAACATGCCCTTGCAGGAAGCTGAACCTTCCGCATCTAGTTGGGGCGATAAAGGTTACCATGATGTATGGCTTAACCAAGCCAATGACTGGACTTACCGCCACCTGCACATGGCCGCGGAACGAATGATTAAAGCGGCAGCAGACTTTCCCACCGCCGGCGGAATACAAAAAGAAGCCTTGAATCAACTGGGACGTGAACTGTTATTGGCGCAAGCTAGCGATTGGCCTTTTATTATGGCTTCCGGCACCATGGTACGCTACGCCCGTGAGCGTGTCGAGGACCATCTTATCCGCTTCAACAGGCTTCTTGAGCAAGTTTATAACGCAAACATTGAGCGAGAATGGCTGGAAAAACTTAAGGCGAGGGACAATCTGTTTCCCCACCTTGATTACCGCAGTTTTGCACCTAAGCATACTGCGGCAAAGCTGGCAGCCTGGAACTAGCATCAGAAAAACAGGGGTGGTCACTTTCACTTCTCCGTTTAAAAGCAGCAGCGGCCTGTCGAAAACAGGCCGCTGCTGCTTGATTAAGGATGTTCATTCCATAAAACGCAACCTAAGCATTAAAGTTATCCAATTCCTCCTGGATTTTAATGATCTTTTTTGCATACAAATCGGTCAACTCTGCGGCTGCTTCCGCCGAATAGCCTTCCCCGTAAAGACGGTAGATAGGCCTCTCCGAGTCAGGCAGGACGAGAGCCCAACCATCGCCATGGCGCACTTTGACTCCATCGAGCAGCTCTACCTCGCTATCCCTTGTTTCCTCGATCAGACGGCGCATTACAGCGCCTTTCGCACCCCATGAACAAGCCACTTCCCGCTTGTTAAGGAAAAAAGGCGGAATACTGTCTAATAGCTCACTCAGTTCTGTTTCATGCTCAGCCAAAAATTCAAGAACTTTGGTTAGGGAAGCAATGGCATCAAAAGAAAGGGTGAACGGGTCAACCTTGCCGCTGCGCATCTCTTGACCGGACAAGGCTTCCATCAGAGCACGAGGTGCTGTTTTAGTGCGCAGCACACGACCTGCATGTTGTTTAGCCAATTGTTCAATCACAGCCGGCGCAGTGATGGGTACGGCTGTGGTGCCATCTTTAGCGGAGCGAAACACAATCAGGGCAGACAAAGCTAAAAAGAGCTCATCAGCGATAATGCGGCCTTTTCGATCAAAAAGCACCAACTCTTCCGCATTGGCATCTATCACCACCCCCAAGTCCGCGTCTGTTTGCTGCACAGCCGCTGCAACCTGGGCAAAATTATTTTGCAATATCGTGAGGGTAAGCGGTTCGCCCGCCGGCAACGAAATAGTAACCACTTCACAGTTTAACTGCTGCAACAACGGTACGAGCAAAGAATATAGCCAAGGAGTAGGATAGGCGAGCAGCACCTTTTTGCGTTTAGCGCCAAATAACGGCAAATCAAGGCTGCGCAGCAGCGCTTCCAGATAAAATTCCGTGTAATTAGTAAGCTTCACAGTTTCACCAACGTTGACGCCTTCGATTCGCTTAAAATCCTCACGGTAATATGCCTGTTCAATTTTACGCTCCCAAGCCTTCGTCAAATTTAGCCCATCGGCGTCAAAGAACTTAATCCGCGTGTTTGTGTTCGTCTCTTTAGCCAGTTGAAAATGAATCCCGCCTTTTACTCCCAGCTGCTTTACCGCTTGCCTGGTGACAGGTGTCACAGAAATACCCAAGTCATAGACGCGAATCCCCGCAGATAATAAGCCTGCCATAGCAGCATCTTTAAGCATTCTGGACGCCTTCCAGTCGTCGCTGCTCACCACCACTTGACTACCCTCACCGAGCAGCGAACCATAGGCTACGCTTAGTTTTGCCACCAGTTCAGGCGTCACTTCCAAATTAACTATACCGCTAATCCCGTTAAAGCCAAACAGGCTTCTTGCCGGCTTTGTGCCCCAAATCAAACTTTCTGAAACTATACTGCCACTTTCCAGCCGTTTATGGGGCCAAATTTTAACATTAGGCTTTACAATGCAGTTTTCTTCTATCACCGTATCATCGCCTACTACTGCCCCTTCAAAAAGGGAGGAACCCCGCATTACCTGAACGCGGTTACACAAAATAGCACCTCTAATTTCCACATGATTACCCACATAGCCGTTGCGCCAGGCCAAGCCGCGTTTAATCGAAGCAAACGGCGCTACCTGGGTATTGGCGCCGATAACTGAATACTCCCCCACCCTGGCTCTGCTGCTAATGCGGGCGCCGCTGCCAATCAAGACCGGGGCGCTGATTTCTGCACCCTGCTCAATCACCGCCCCTTCCCCGACAAACACGCCCGGGGCGATTTCCCGCTCAACCAGCTTAAACTGGACATTGCCTTGGAGAATATCTAGGTGCGCTTGATGATATTGCTGCAAATTGCCGATATCACACCAGTAGCCTGCCGCGACATAGCCGTAGAGCGGATAGCCTTTGGCCATTAGCAAGGGAAACAAATCTTGGGAAAAATCAAATCTGGCAGCCTCAGGTATATACTGCAGCACTTCCGGCTCCAAAATATAAATCCCGGTGTTTACTGTATCGCTAAAAACTTCACCCCAACTAGGCTTCTCTAGAAACTGCGTAATGCGGCCGGACTGATCATTAATGACAACACCATATTCCAGCGGATTCTCCACTGATGTAAGCACTAGGGTAGCCACCCCGCCTTTTTGGCGATGAAAATCGATGGCGCTTTGCAAATTAAAGTCTGTGAGCGCATCGCCGCTCAGCACCAAAAAGGTTTCATCCAAAAATGCACCGGCATTTTTCACGCTGCCTGCCGTCCCTAGCGGTGAAGTTTCCGTAAAATACTGCATCTTCACCCCAAACTCACGGCCATCGCCGAAATAATTTTCAATCTGTTCCGGCAGATATTGCAACGTAACGCCTATATTTATCAGCTCAAACCGTTTCAGCAGCGCAATGATATGTTCCATCATCGGTCGGTTCATCAACGGAACCATTGGCTTGGGGCGGTCGCAGGTTAGCGGCCGCAAGCGCGACCCTTCCCCACCCGCCATAATAATTGCTTTCATTTTTGGTTCCCTCCTTAATTACAGATCTGGGAAGGCAAACTAATGACGATGGGGCAGCTCCCTAATCTGGGCATCTAGACGGCTAAAATCCCCCCTGACGCCAGCCCAGTCACATTGGCTGTACTCCGCCAACACCTGCTTATAAATGTTCCGCGTCTGATGCGCAATTTCCTGCCAGGAAAATTCTCTTGCCACTTTTTTAGCCGCACTGGCAGCCATGCGCAAGGCTAAATCTTCACTATGCAACAACGTAATCAGCTGATCAGCCAAGGAGACGGCATTGCCGGGGTAACATTTCAGACCGTCTACACCATGGTCCACAATCTCTGATAATCCGCCGGTGTCGGAAACAATCACCGGCACCTTAGCTGCCATAGCTTCCAGTGCCACAATGCCAAAGGGCTCATAGAGACTGGGGAAAACTGCAGCCATTGCCGCCTGGTAAAGGGCGTTTCGCGTTAAATCATCAATATAGCCGGTGAAATATAGTTTATTTTCAATGCCCAGCTGCCTTGCCTGCCCGCGCAGGGCTTCCAGCATCGGCCCCTTCCCCGCAATCACAAACTTTGTTTTCGGCGCTGCCGCCAGAACGCGGGGCGCTGCTTCCAAGAGCACCTGCACCCCTTTTTCCTGAACAAGTCGCCCGATAAAGAAAATAATTTTCTCATCTGCGGCTGCAAAACGACTTCGTATAGAAGCGTCTTGCCGGTTGGTACGAAACTGGGAAGGCTCTACTCCGTTGGGCACAACTTCAATTTTATCATCCGGCAAATGGAAAACTCTCTGCAATTCATGATGCATATATCGGCTACAGCAAATAACCCGCCAAGCCTCGTAGGCAAGCCACCATTCCACGTCGCTGATATAGCGCTGCTCGTCAGTATGCAATCCCCTGTTGCGACCGTATTCAGTGGCGTGGATTGTGGCCACCAGCGGGAGTTGTAAAGCATGTTTCACAGCCCGAGCGGCATAGGCTACCAACCAATCGTGGGCGTGGATTATGTCATAACTTTCCCCCTGGCGCAGAAGGGAGAGGGTTTTTTCCAACATGGTAAGATTTAGCTGTAAAATGCCGGAAATAAAATCACGGGTTACCAGATGATACGGCCTGACTCGCAGCACACGCACGCCTTGCATGATTTCTTCCACGGCTGCGCTCCAATCCTCAGCCACAGTAATCACATCTACCTGCACCCCGGCCTTTACCAGCGCCACACTCAAATCATGGACATGGCGCGCCAATCCTCCCACCACTCGCGGCGGATACTCCCAGGAAAACATCAATACGCGCAAACGCTCTTCACCTCTGCTTTAGATTTGTGCTATCCCCGTATTATCTCCACAGCAAGGTAAAATATGAACGGCATAAGAGCATAAGATAAACGCTGCACGCCTGATCCATTTGTAGGGCGGGTTTAAAACCCGCCCCTACACAACAAAAAATAAGATCTCAAAAACATCCTGAAAACTGCAATTTTATTTCTCCCCATCACTCTCCTTTTCCAACCTATCCCCTAAATCGACTTTCCCCTAAAAAACCTTACTCCCATAAGAAAAACGCCGCACGCCTGATCGATTTGTAGGGGCGGGTTTCAAACCCGCCCGCCACGGGCTACCGCAAAAACTAGATGACAAGACAAAAAAAAGAAGCGCCGTGCAAGCAAGCTGCTTGCTGTTCGACACTTCCGGCGGGCAGCTCCTTCATCGGCTAATTTTTGTTTACGATTCCGACGCGTCCGTTTTCCGTAATCTTTTTGCCCAAAACTTCCGAGCCACAAGCGCGGCAGGGACACCTACCCCGGCAAAAAGCAACAAATATGGAAGAGCAGTAAACAGAAAGACCAGTCCGTTTCCTAATCCGGCAAGCATCGCGTTTACTGAGTCAATTAACCCGGCCAAGCCACGCTGCCAGACTCCCCTAAGCCCCGAACCTGTTATTGTCGGGCTGGCGGTAGGTGTTTCCTTGAGCGAGACTGAAATCGTGCTGAGCTCCACCTGGTCGCGAAGATAACGGAACTCAGCCGTCATCGTTTCCAACAGCCCGCGCACACGTGCCAGTTCCTGCTCAACACGCAGAATATCTTCCACCTTTTCCGCTTTACCTAAAACTTGCAGCAAACGTTCTTCCTGCCGCTCGGCGTTGCGAATCCTCGCTTCCAGATCAACATATTGCAACGTCACGTCCTGTTCGCCCACACGCAGATTTGTCCGCTTACCCACAACCTCAAGCTCTGCCAGTACCTGGTCTAGCTTTGCCACAGGCACACGCAGCGTCAGCCAAGCGAAGCGCTCTCCATCTGTACCGCCAATGCTTAATTCAGCCGAGTAACCACCGGCTATCTTGGTTACTCGCCTAATTTCAGCAAGCGCATCATCAATATTTTTGACATCGAAAGCAATTTCTGCAGTTCGGATCAGCTTCTGCTCTACGCTCGCAAAACTACCATCCGCTAAGTCGAGCGACTGCTCCCGCGCCATCTCAGGCGGCGCGGCCGGTGCCTGATTAAAGCCGCTCCCTTTCCCCGGACTGCTTTCATCAGTCTGCGTCCGCAACCCACAGCCTGCCAAAACTAACAATCCTACCGCCAACAAAGCAACAGCCCTCAGCCACTTCATAGTAACTCCTCCAAGTCTTTTTTTGTTAAGACGAAAGCGGGGAGAGAAAAGTTCCCTTTTGCTCAACGCGGGATTGCTGCCCGTGCCAACTGATCACAGCGATTATTCAACTCATCATCAGCATGACCCTTTACTTTCACCCAAGTAATCTGATGTATTCGCGCTAACTCAAGGAGAAGCTCCCAAAGATCCCGATTTGCCACTGCTGCTTTTTTGCTGTTTTTCCAGCCGTTTTGCCGCCATTGCTCAAACCAGCGCTCTTTGAAGGCATTGACCAAATAGGCGCTGTCACTATGTAGCAGCACCTGACACGGCTCCTTAAGCTGCCCTAGGGCGCTGATCGCCGCCTGCATCTCCATGCGCTGATTCGTAGTCGCCGCCTCACCGCCGGAAATTTCTTTCTCATGCTCACCATAGCGCAAAACGGCGCCGTAACCGCCCGGGCCGGGATTGCCGGAACAGGCTCCGTCCGTATAGATAATTATCTTTTTCATAAAGCCTCCGTCTATAAATTTCTCTCTGCCCTGATTATAGCACCACAATCCGCATCCAAGCAACAGCACCGCGAGGCAGTATAATTTTTTCCTGTTTTGCAAATAGTTATCTGTAATGACAAATTTGCGGGTGAGACCATGCCAAGCGCCTTTTCCATGCTAAGAAAACTGCTAAAATATAAGCTGGCTGACAACTCCAGCGAAGAAAAACAAGCCGGCTGCCGCGGCGATGCTATCAGGCAGGAAGACTCGCCCTTGCTTGAAAAAAGGCTTGATTTAATCCGTAAACGGCTAGGTGAAAGCAAAGATATCGTTATTCGGGAGTTTAGCAGCAATAATAATCAGGTTAAATTGGCCATTTTGTATGTGGACGGTTTAGTAGACAGAAGGCTAATTAACGACCATATTATCCGTCCTATTCAGTCTGACTTCGTAGTCAAAAATTTTTCCCACCGACTGGCTGAAAAAAATGCGCTGCAACTTCTTAAAAAGCATATTACCAGTATCAGCGAGGTGGCCGAGGCTGCAAATCTGACCCAAGCCATCAGAATGATGTTCTCCGGTGACACAGCCCTGCTCATTAACGGAGAAGAAAAGATTCTCGTCTATAGTACCCGTGCCTGGGATAGACGGGCTGTGACCGAACCGGAAACAGAGCCGGCGGTGCGCGGCTCGCGCGAAGGCTTCACCGAAACGCTGCGCACAAATACCGCCCTGCTCCGCCGCCGCATTCGCCACGAAAATCTGCGCTTGGAGTCAATGAAGGCGGGCCGCCGCACCGGAACCGATGTCGTCCTAGCCTATATCAATGATATCATAAATCCGCTCACCCTAGAGGAAGTCCGCCGGCGCATAGCGGCAATCGACACCGATAGCATCCTGGAATCGGGCTACATCGAAGAATTCATCGAAGATGTACCCTTTTCCATCTTCCCGCAGCTTGAGCGCACCGAGCGGGCAGACAAGGCAGCCGCCGCCATCCTCGACGGCCGCATTTTAATTATGGTGGACAATACGCCCCATGTACTCATCGTCCCCACCTCCTTTTTCCAATTTATTCAGGCATCGGAAGACTATTATGAACGACCGCATATTGCCGTTGTGCTGCGTCTTTTGCGCTTGTTTGTGCTTAATATTGCCCTGATGTTACCCGCAGCCTATGTGGCGATTATCACCTTTCATCAGGAAATGCTGCCTACGCCATTACTTTTAAGCATTGCCGCCGCCCGGGAAGGCGTTCCTTTTCCCGCCGTAGCGGAAGCGCTCCTCATGGAAGCCATATTTGAAGTGCTGCGCGAGGCCGGCGTGCGGCTGCCTAAAACGGTAGGGCAGGCCGTCAGCATCGTCGGCGGCCTTGTTATCGGCGACGCATCGATCCGGGCGGGGCTAGTTTCCCCCTCCATGGTGATTGTGGTCGCCGTCACCGCCATTTCCACCTTTGCCCTCCCTGCCTTTAACGCCTCGATCGCCTTACGTATTTTGCGCTTCCCGCTGATTATGCTGGCTGGAATGATGGGGCTCTACGGTGTGATCTTCGGCTTGGTCATTATTTTAATCCATCTTGCCGGCCTACAATCCTTTGGCGTTCCCTATCTCTCCCCGCTGGCTCATGGCAGCGTAAGTGATATGCTGAAAACTTTTGCCCGGCCTTTCTGGTGGATGACAAGGCGACGAGCTGATGAGCTTGGCCTCCAAAATATGAAGCGCCAGGCAGGCAATATGGGACCGCGTAAAACGCCTTTTGCTAAGCGAGAATTGACGCATGACAATACGGAGGAACATGATGCTGGAAAAAGGTAGAATCTCGCCGCGTCAAACCGGGCAACTGCTCTTTATAACCACAATCGCCACCGTGATCTTTATTGCCCCGTCGCTGATCGCTAGCCTGGCGGGACATGATGCCTGGCTCGCCGCACTGCTGGGACCGATGTTTACCCTGATAACTTTATTGTTGATAACTTGGCTGGGACGGAAACATCCGGGACAAACAATCTTCCAGTACAGTGAGACCATCCTTGGCAAGTGGCTGGGGAAAGCTGTAGCCCTGCTTTACGTCTGGGGCTTTCTGCACATCGGCGCCATGGCTGTGCGGGAATTCGGTGATTTTATGACTACCTCCTTTATGTCGCACACCCCCATCTCCGTTTTTAATTTCAGCATGCTGCTGCTTTGCGCCTGGTCAGTTCTGGTCGGGTTGGAAGTCATCGCCCGCATGAATGAGTTTATCATTATCTTAATCGTTTCCTTTTTATTGCTCATTCTGTTCTTTTCTCTTCCCAACTGGGAGTTGGACTATCTGTTGCCTTTTTTCGCCCGCGGGCCGCTGCCAGTTTTACAGGCAGCCCTCATCCCTGCCGCTTGGCATGGCAACATTATCGTGCTTGCCGTCATCTTACCGTTTATGACAAGGCCGACCCGCGCGTTTCTTGCCGGAACTGCCGCTATTTTCGCTTCCACCACCCTCTTAACAATCGGCGTCGTCGGCATGACCGCTATTTTCGGACCAGAGTTAAGCTCCTCTTTTCTCTTTCCGCTCCACCTTTTCGCACAAACGATTAACATCGGACAGATTATCACCCGTTTTGAGTCGGTAGTGATGACCACCTGGATGGCAGGCATTTTTATTAAGACTTCCGTCTTCTATTACTGCGCCGCTTTAGGCCTGGCGCAAGTCCTGAATTTAAAGGAAGTGCGCCCGGTAGTCCTGCCGCTCGGGATAATTCTTGGCACCCTTTCCATCAGCCTTTTTCAGGATGTGACAATGCTGGGGAACTTCCTGAAAGAAACCAGGCCGTATTATACGATCTCCCTCTATTTTCTCGGGTTGCCGCTCCTGCTTTTTGCTGTTACTTTAATCCGGGAAAAAATTTTTGGGGTCTGCTTTGGGGAACAAACAAATGAAGCGTAGAAATTATATCCTGGCTGCCTTGTTAGCCTGCTCGCTAATTTTTACAAGCGGCTGCTGGGATCAAGTCGAGATTGAGGACTTGGCGATTGTCCGCGCCATCGCTATCGACTATCTGCCCGGCCGACGTGCTCCCTATCTGGTGACGCTGGCCATCAAACGTCCCGCAGCCATGGGTCAGCAAGAGGGTGGCGGCGGCGGTGAACAAGTCGTCTTCTATGCAGGCGTCGGCGCCTCTATTGCGCTGGCAATCGAGCAGGCCGCCACGCACATCCCGAGACGCATCTTTCTCACCCATAATGATCTGGTGATTGTCGGCGAGCAACTGGCTAAACATGGCCTTTTGCCGGTGCTCGATTTTGTGGTAAGGAATCCTGACATGCGCTTAAGCGCTTTCCTCCTAATCGCAAAAGGAACGGGCCAGGAACTCCTGCATACGGCGGAGCGTTTGGAGGGCAGCATCACCGAGGAAATTCACGGCCTAATCGACCAAGCGGAAGATGCGGCTGAAACGCAACCGGTGCCTATTTTTCGCTTCCTGCGCAAAATCACTACCCCCGGGGAAGAAGCATATACCGTGGTCATTCAAGCCTCGCCGCTGCCGAAAGATAAACTCCCGGCAGCAAATGGCGAGGGCGCTCAAGCCGGAGAAGGCGGAGGCAACGGCGGCGGCGGAGCAAAACAGGAAAAAAGCTTAGCCTTGGCTGGCATGGCAGTATTTCGCAGCGATCGGCTGGCCGGCATTCTCAATCACAGTGAAGCTCGCGGCAAATTGTGGCTGGCCGGCATGACGACGCGCGGAATTATGGCGGTAGATGACCCCGTCCACCCGGAAGAGACTGTCACGCTCTCTCTGACCCGTTCCCAAACAAAGATTACGCCTTCTGTACAAGCCGGCCGCATCTCTTTTCGGGTCGAAGTAGAAGCTGAAGGAGATCTCATCAGCCAGAGCAGCCAGGCCGACCTTTCCACAGCAGAGATGATTGAAAAACTAAATAGCGCCAAGGCCGGCGCTATTAAAGTGGAAATGGAAAAGGCATTACAAAAAATGCGGCAGCTGGAAACTGATGTTGTCGGCTTTGGCGCCATCTTAAAGCGCCGCGAGCCGAAAATATTTCGGGAAGTGGCTGATCGCTGGCCGGAAATATTCGTTGAAGTACCAGTGGAGATCCTGGTCAAAGCTAATATCCGCCGTACCGGCTTGCAAGCTAAGCCGGCACGAATCAACCGCTGAGCACGGCAAAATAGGAGGGATTAAGCTGCTTGTTCTGCTGATTTTAGGCTTATTGTTTATTGTCATGCTGGAAGCACCGCGCCTGGTTGCAGCTCAAATGTGGAAAGAGCTGCTCGTCTTTCTTGGCCTCTGGTCGGTAGCCTCTTTTCTTGCTGTTGCCCAATTTATGGGCGTGGAGCTACCAAACCCCACGCAGTTGCTTAACAGTATTTTCGCCGCGAAATAAAAGCCGCCCTGAGCCGAGCAACTCAGGCGGCGTTTGTTTTAATAACATGTTTTTACTGCCATTCGGCAGACAAACAGATTTTTCCTGCCGACACGCTGTAAATTTTTGTCATTATTTCCTGGGAAATGTCAGCGCACCACCAAGTTGACCAGTTTATCAGGAACAACAATAGCTTTAAGTACCTGCTGACCTGCCACTGCCTGAGCAACCCGTTCATCCCTCAAAGCTCTGTCCTGCATTGCCGTCGCGTCGAGCCCTGCCGGAATAATCAGCCTGCCTCGTACTTTGCCGTTTACCTGCACGACAATTTCCACATTTTCTACCTGCAAAACTGCCGCATCATACTCCGGCCAGGCCTGCAGATGCACGCTCGTTTTTTTCCCGAGCCTAGCCCACATTTCCTCTCCTAAATGGGGGGCAAAAGGCGCCAGGGTTAAAGCCAATATTTCCAGCACTTCCGCCAGTACAGCTCTGTCGAGATTGGCTTCTTTTTCATTAATGTAGCCGTAAGCCGCATTAACGGCTTCCATCACTGCAGAAATAGCAGTATTAAAGTTAAAGCGCTGTTCAATATCATCAGTAACTTTTTTCAGTGCCAGATGGAAGGCACGACGCAGCGCCAGCGCCGCCTCATCAGGAGCGGCAGCTTTCACGTCTGCTGCCTGAACGATGTCGCCGTAGCGCTCAACCAACCGCCAGACCCTCTTTAAGAAGCGATAACACCCTTCCACGCCGCGGTCATTCCAGTCTAAATCCTTCTCCGGCGGCGCAGCAAAAAGAATAAACAAGCGGCCTGTATCGGCACCATATTTTCTGATAATTTCATCGGGACTGACCACATTGCCTTTTGATTTGGACATTTTCGCCCCGTCCTTATTTACCATCCCCTGAGCAAGCAGCCGGGAAAAGGGCTCCACCGCACGAGTCATGCCGGCATCATGAAGCACCTTTGTGAAGAAGCGAGCATAGAGCAAGTGCAAGATAGCGTGCTCAATACCGCCGATATACTGTTCGACCGGCAGCCAAGCATCACTCTTCTCCCGGGCAAAGGCTTGCTCTGCATTTTTCGGATCTGTATAACGGAAGAAATACCAAGACGAGCAGATAAATGTATCCATCGTATCAGTTTCCCGCCGCGCATCACGACCGCACCTTGGACATTTGACATGCAAAAAAGCTGGATGCTGCTCGAGCGGCGACTGCCCGCCGGCTTTAAAGACGACATCCTCCGGCAGCAGCACCGGCAAATCCTGCTCAGGCACCGGCAGCATACCGCAGTCGTCACAGTAAATAATCGGAATTGGCGCACCCCAGTAACGCTGCCGGGAAATCAGCCAGTCCCGCAGGCGATAAGTAGTCTTGCCGTGGCCCCAGCCCTTTTCTTGAAGATAAGCAATAATTGCTTGTCCTGCCTTTTCACTTGCCATGCCGCTAAAATGAGCGGAATTTACCAACACGCCTTGCGCCAGATAAGCTTCCGTCATTTCTGCCGCACTCAGGCTGTAGTCAGGCGGGGAAATAACTATTCGGATAGGCAAATCATACTCTTTAGCAAATTCAAAGTCGCGCTGGTCATGAGCCGGCACACCCATTACCGCGCCTGTGCCATAACCCATTAAAACGTAATTGCCGACAAGAATTGGCACTTCCTCGCCGTTTACCGGGTTGATACAAGCGGCGCCGGTGAAGACTCCTTCTTTGGGCATCTCTGTAGAGGAACGCGCCACTTCAGAAAGCTTTCTGGTTTGTGCCACAAAACTACGTACAGCGGCTTCCTGCTCCGTCCCGGTGACAAGCTTGTCGAGTAACGGGTGTTCCGCCGCCAGGACAAGAGAAGTGACGCCATAAAGCGTATCAGGACGGGTCGTAAACACCGGCAGCTCCAACTCTTTGCCTTTGACGGGAAAACGGATCTCCGCTCCCTCACTTTTGCCGATCCAGTTTTCCTGCATTACCCGCACCCGTTCGGGCCAACCTTCAAGCAGCCGTAAATCGGCCAATAACCGCTCGGCGTAATCAGTTATTTTAAAAAACCACTGCTCGAGATCTTTGACTGCCACAATTTCACCGCACCGCCAGCAGCCGCCTTCTTCCACCTGTTCGTTTGCCAGCACTGTGGCGCACTGCGGACACCAGTTTACGGCCGCCTTTTTCTTATAAGCCAGCTTGCGCTCGTAAAAAAGCAGAAAGAGCCATTGTGTCCACTTATAATAGTCAGGAGCGCAGGTAGTCACTTCCCGCTCCCAGTCATAGCTAATCCCCAGCGCCTTCTGCTGTTTTTTCATCGCGGCAATGTTCTCGTATGTCCACTTTGCCGGATGAACCTGACGCTCAATAGCGGCGTTTTCTGCCGGCAGCCCAAAGGCATCCCAACCCATGGGATGCAAGACATTATAACCCCGCATCGTCAAAAACCTGGCCAGCACATCGCCAATCGAATAGACACGCATATGCCCCATATGTAATTTGCCGGAGGGATAAGGGAACATCTCGAGCAGGTAATACTTTTTCTTCCCGTCTTCAACCGTTTTATAAAAACCTTGTTCTTCCCAGTATTGCTGCCATTTAGGCTCAATTACTCCCGGACTATAATCCACCTTCCTGCCTCCCATGCCTGTAAATTCAAGAAAAACGCTTCGCGCTTTATCCTATGGTGAGGGCGGGTTTGAAACCCGCCCCTACGGGCTGCCGCCCCTTCGGCGAGCCTGCGGGCTCTGAGCACCCCGCAAGAGTAAGGGGCACGCCCCTTACAAACCCCAA